>MDSW01150613.1_pt1 | contig 14393 bp, 14 predicted proteins | sample 811171 | NCBI WGS metagenome assembly MDSW01 (sample SAMN05326641, study PRJNA326480) | marine metagenome | isolation source: seawater | place: Atlantic Ocean: North West | collected 2012 | reverse complement strand
TAATATCCGACCCAATGCATTACGTGGTTGAGGTGATCAAATACTTCCAGAATGACTGATCAAGTTCGCCGGAATATGCAATAAATGGATAATACACTCATTTGCCCATGAGTTACATTATTTTCCGCTCCAACCACTAGCAGGCTATCGCCGGCACAAAGGATCGATTCCTTTGGAGTACTGGTGTATCCCCGATATGAGCTGGCAAGGGCTAGCGCAAAAGGACAAATCCGAGCCGATCTTTCCTATTCTGGGCAGATTTAATAGCAAAGCTCTATCAGAATGTGGGGCCGCAGATGGCTTTATCATAATCTTGGGCTTACTACATGAAATCAATGCCGACATCACGCAGGCTAACGATGATAAGCGCCATTATACCGCCCGACTGACTCCACACCTTGTTGAGGCGGCGAGAGCCTTCCCCGTTTTCGCAAGACACCCTGATGTAAAACCTTATTGGGAAAAGCTGTACACGTTATTCAAGAAACTCTGGTATTACTTTAGCCCTTCTTTCGACGCACTGATCCTGGACGACCAGTTGATATCAGAGTACGTAAACATGAATGCTGAATATTATCTAGCCAGAGGCGCTTTAGGGCGTGTTCCGGGAAGCCATCGTTTACAGCTCTTAAAGGCGCCGGTCATTCACGCAGTCAAATGGGATCACGCTACAAGCTGAATTAAACATTCAAGTAGTTAAATCTGTAACTCTGGCTTCCTCAAGACTGTCACAGAACAGGTAGAACGGCTGATTGCTGTCGCAGAAGTGCTTTTTGTATGTAGCCTGATCAAGAAACATAATCGAGAACTTACCGCTGTTTCTTCTTATGTCCAAGCGAGTGCGGGCACTATGTATGGCTGCGCTATCCGGCAGGCACTGCTCTAATCCATAAACCAGCAGCATCTCAGTGTTGCCGTGAAGCGCATGTTCGGCAAACTCATTAGAAAGATTCCATACGGTCACAGATTTGAAATGCTGAAGACGCTTCTCTGACAGCTGATGCATCATATGCGCCGTTGGCGCCTCATCTGTGATAATCGCCACGCTGCCGGAATAGATGCCGGTTTTGATCAGATCAAACAATCGAATGAGGGACACACTGTTCATTTCCACTACTCAGGTTTGGCATAGAGTTGGTGAGATTCGCACATACGCGGAATGCATTTAGCCAGCCCACATCCTTACCTTCTCATAGACAAAATCCATGGGCAAACGCTCTTGTTCTAAACGCGCATTGCCATAATCACCATTGCGCAGCATTCTAAAAAGCATCAGTTCGTTCTCAGTCAGTGCAACGGGCTCTCTTATTACCGACTCTGGCTCGTCAACCATCCTATCTCGGTAGGCCTCAACGGTCTCCGCATCCATCATCAGCGGGATAACTGTACTCAACTTGCTGCGAACATCGCTGAGTATGGCAAGTCCTTCAGAATCGATATCGCCCCAATAGGCAACTCGTTTATTGGCAAGCCAATTTGCCCTCATCCATGAAACGTTCTTGCCTCCTCCCGACACAGCGATCGAGTCAGGAATATTATCGAGAGACAGGCACGACTGCTCATTCTCAATCACAAGAATATTTTTAGCAGGCAACTCGAAGTCCAATAATGTTTCAGAGGACATACGTAACAATGGCAGTCCTCCGAGGGCATCTGCAGCGTTTTTACACAATGGCTTTACTAATAACCAATCTTTTGGCTTATCTCTGCAATCCAGCCAACTCAATAGACCCATTTCCTTTGCAGAGCAATCAATGATAGCTGCGGTAACTGACTCAATAAGCTTCAGATTCTTCTCTATGAATTTTGTATCCACAAATATGACAGGGAGCGCCCTTAAATAACTTCCGCGCCCCATGCCCTTGTGAAGCTGGGGAATGAGTTTAACCAGCAATTCCAACTCTAACTTACTAAAGCCGGATAAGATTTCGAGATTCGCAATTAGTGTGGAGAACAATTCACGCTCATAGGTTGACCTGATTGGATGGACAGTGCGTTTAGCAAGTTCTATGGAGAGGGAATCAAAGATATATAAAATTCGGGACTGCCAGTCTCTAAGCTGCTGCTCTTCAGCATCACCAAGCATTCGAGCAAGCGAGCTGATATCAGGTATTGTCAAATAGGTTGGCACCTGCTGCTCAGAAATCGATCTAAATATCACCGTCTCCCAACGGACGTTAACTTGTATAGACTCATATTCAGCCTGTTCGCAGAACGACTTCCAGGAATCCACAAAATCCTGAAAATGACTGATATTATTCAGAGCTGCATTTCCTTTTGGCGGCTTCAGAGATATCTGTATCGGAAACTCTGTGTTACCAGTAAGCAAACTCTTTAAGGCCTTCGTATTATTCCAATACTTAGCGCGCAAAAGTTCAACGGCATCTTGCTGGAGAAGCCCCCATGCTGGCCTACTATTTTTTTCAGACATCACTGGGCTCAACTTCTGTGTTTCCCAGCTCCTTCAGCTCGATTTCACCCGCTATTTCCTTTAACTGGGCTGATTGCTTCTGCTGGGCCATGCGCTGATCTATTTCCTCCCATGTGACTTCGCACAAATGACTTTCATGCAGCGCTGGGTCACGCTCAGCAATGAGTAGCGACCGTGCAGACTCCCTTGCCAGGTTGAGGTTTTTATAAGGCGTAATCAAATTAACGTGTATATGCAATTCCTTGAAGACTCGAAGAACTCGACGACTTACAGCTTCGGCAGTATTAGAAAACGCCTCATCCAGAAACACCGTACAGTAAATTGGCCTGTCGTACCCATCGGGTGTTAATACATAAGCAAGACTGGCCGCGACAATAGTGCCAGCAAATGATTCCTTCTCACCACCTGACTTTCCACTGCTTGATTCAAGCACATCTCGAACTTCAAGCGTCTGCGAGTCAATCTCTTCAGCAAAAAATGACATTTGATAACGCGGGTCCAGAAGCCTCTTGCTTTCTTCATTGGTGGATGTGCCCGGCGCACTCGCCTTATTAAGAATATCAACCACGTCAGATAACAGCCTGAATCGAGCTTCATGGTCATCGCTCGTTGCGTGGCTCAGTGCACTTCTGACTTTTCGCTCAAAATCCAGCACATGTGGATATTTTTCACGCTTGGAACCCAGTCTTAAATGACTTCCTTGCTTAAATTCAGTGCGTTTCAAAACACGGTTGATCGTATCTATTCTTTCTAAAATATCTTCTCTTTCAGATTCAAGCTTTGTCTTGATTCGAGCCAATGATTGAGTAGCATGCTTGTTTAAACGCTCTTTAAATTGATCAATTAGCTCCGGAAGCCCTTCCGTCTCAATATAGGTATAATGCTCCAGATAATATTGAAGCCCTTCGAGCCCTGTAGGCCAGTCAACTGTGATAGGTTGCCACTTATCCTTTCCTCGGAACGACCCCATTATCCCATTTGCGACATTCTCAGCTGTGCTCTTAGCGGAACGTATCTTGTCTAATTCGCCATCAATAGCTTTTTCAAAGTCCGCTTGTCGATGGGCATCATCTAACCGGATATCGCCCACCCTGGATTGAAGCACCTGCCTGACTTCATCGGTCATTCCGGCTGCGGCCAGCTGCTGAAATTTGTCCAGCTGTTCTTGAGCATGGGATTTATCGTTCCCTAGCGACCCTTTCTTCGTTAAAAGCTGACCCTTGCTATCCTGAATTTTTTGTAGATGGTCTTTAGCGGCATCCCATCGGCTTCTGGCCACTTCAAGATCGCCGCCCGATTTTTCCAGTGCATTCAAATCAGCTTTGACGCTTTCCAAGCGCCTTTGCCAGTATGGTGCATTGATCTGTTCCCATGTGTATGCGCTCAGGCGTTCCCAAAGTTTCTCCTGATCAGAGATCTTCTGGAGTTCATCTAGTGATTTTCTATCCCTCTCTTTTAGCTCAGCACACACTTGCTCCAATTCATTCTTGTCATTGTGAAGAATGGCTAACCGTGATTTATTGGAAAAGCCAAGGTACCAGTCTCTCCTGTTATCAATTCTGGTCTGGTCCTTTTTCTCAAACCGCCCTTTTTCCTTATGCACCAAACCCTCTTTGGTCATGGAAAAAGGAGTAGCATCCAATTCGTCTGTTCCGGCAACACACTGTAAGTCATATTTGCTCAGGTGCTTTTTTAGCCAATCCCGATAGGCGTGCTCTTTCCAGACAAGCTTGCGAAGAAACCCTTTTTCAGAGAATTCCACGTAGTCACTTTGATTTCCCAAAACAACCTGGACACGAACATGCAACCCCGTATGCCGAACATTTAACCAACGCGTCACCACGGAATAGCTTCTTTGGGGTACTAGCAACGTCAGCTTTAACCCTCCCAGAGCGCGCTCAATCGCGCCTTGCCAAGATCTCTCTTCCTCCTTCACATCCAAAAGCTCGCCGATAAAAACCAAGTCATCCGTTGGCAGGTTCAACGAATCGACGATTTGATCTCGCAGCTTCTGATAGTCTTTATGAATATTAGAATTGGGTCTCGCTTCTATTTCTCGAATGTCATTTTCAATTTCTTTGACAGCGTTTTCATTCCTACTCAGCTCGGCACGAACTTCTGCAAAGGATTCCAGCCCCTGATTTTTTAACTGTTCTAAGTTTTCAGCTTGCCCATCAGCCAATGTTTTATTAGCGAGGAAGGCTGACTCAGTAAGATCTGTACTTAATCCAAGGTTTTGACAATCGCGCTGATAGTTTGATGATTGCCGTATAACGCCTTCGAGGCTTTCCTGAGCATGCTTGATATCCTTCTTAAGCGACTCAACTTTATCGCCTCCGACATTAAGATACTCTTCATGCCTCTTCTCCAGGGATGACTGGGCATCACTTTCGTCAATTTCTACGCTACGAATTTCCCTTGATATTGAATCCAGCGCTTTGCCTATGTCTTCTAGCTTTTCCGCCCAAAGAATTGAAAGCGCCTCACCAAAGTAGGTCGACAGGTTACTTTTTTCCAGCAGGAGTGAATCTAAGGACTTGGTGGCCTTTGCGATGGACTCAGCCAGCTCAGGCAACCTGCTTAAATGACTGTACTGCTCTTTCGCATCAATCAGCTGTTCATGTATTGCCACGAGGTCGGAAAATTCCTCAACAACATTTTTCGCATCCTCTTTTACACCACTAGGTTCGAGCACTAACTCACGAATTAGCTTGGTCAGATCATCAATCTTCTTAAGACCAAGAGCTCGCGACAACAATGCAGGGGCGTTCTTGTTGTCCATATAGAGATGCTTTCGATATAGCTCCTGATAATCTGAGAAATTACTGTCGCAATCTGTTATGGCAGGATCGTCCCGTAACCACTGTTTGAGTTGCCTCGTATTACCTTCACCAAAAGCATCGAGAAGCTCCTTAAGTTGAAGACTTCGCTTGGCGACAAGATATACACGCTTTACTTCACCCAGCGTATTTGTTGCGCTTGTAGTCCAGAAAAGCGCCGCCAAAGTGATACAAGAACCATCGTCAGCTCGATAAAGCGCTCTCAGGCCGGTAACAACGCCTTTTTCCCGCTTGCTTTTTACTCGGGTTGATGCCCCATCATGAGCCGAACCAAAGCTTCCGCGCATATAAGACAGGAGAGAGCGGTCGGAGCGATCACCTTGCGCTGCAGCGACATTAAATGTTGCTTTACCTGCCGGTAGAAGAAGAGCCATCAACCCGTCAATAAAAGTCGATTTTCCAGCACCATTGTCTCCCGTTACCAATGTTCCTTCTGGGTCAATAGCCGCAGTATGCAACCCATGAAAAGACCCCCAGTTGAACACTGACAGTTCAGACAACCTTATTTGCCCCTGAGAAAACAAATCATTTCTGGACATTGAGTTACCGATTCCATTGATAGAAGGCTGAGCGTCGTTTTCGAATAAATCAGTAGTCATTTCTGATCGCTCCCCACAAGATCCGTTTCGTTTAGTTGCTCTTGGGCAAGCGCAGTGTATTCAGCCAACATTGTCTCTAAAAAACCGGCATTCACTACATAACGAATGATGGGAGTGATTTCGTATCGATCTTCTTCGCCTCTAATCGTCGACAGCACTTTCCGCTTAACCATCTCTTTTACTCTGACCAGTAGCTTTTTTCGATCTTTTGACGCGTGATCCGTTATTGGCAGGAAGGGCGTTAAATAGGATTCCAGGCGTTCGATATCAATCGTGATTTTTTGCTCTCCCGCCGACTCTCGATCCTGATAATGCTTTCTTAATACCAGTAGTATCAATGTGTCAAACAGGGAAAGGGTACGCTTCGGGATCAAGGTGGCTGACTCGTCAGAATCTGTCGCCTCATCTTCCAGCCCATCATCATCAACATTGCCAACATGCTCTGAGGCAATACTGGCCACAAATGCCACGCCAGACTTCTGATCAAGTACTAGCTGGAGATAAACTTCAGATAGATGCTTACGTATTGCTAATTCATAACGACAAAGCTGTTCAAATAACTTCGGTTTTTGTGATGCCACAACCGAACCCTGCCGCATCAAATGAACCAAAACTCGCCGGGCATCATGTGGCATATCTGAATCACTGGATCTAACGCTCTCCGTTATTAACTCTAGCCCGTCACTTTCCACTGACTGATCTTCGAAGCCTCCATTCGGAGCTTTTGAAGTTTGATCATCTGAGGTATGGGAGTCACCCGCTACCACGCTGCGTCCTTCATCACCTTCGGCATGTAGCTCTTGATCGGATTTACCTGTCACCATCGAGAAGAAGCTATTGGGTGGCGTGTCGTTCGTCATTGGTTTTTCCTTGGCTACCCGCTAGAGGGCAAGCTCATCAATATCTTCTGGAAATAATTCGGCAGTTAATAGATAGGTGGGTATAGACGCCTTCAGCGTAACACCCTGCTTATCAACTACGATCACGTCCTCTTTTTCATCCAACATGGTCGCATCTACCGCTTTTGCTACTCGCAAATACGCAACCAGCTCTTCCAGCCCTGAGGTCAACGAGTTTTCGTCAGCCAGCCTGGCGATCGACATCGGGCCACATTCTCTAAGGGTATTAAGAACCTGATAGGCCACCTGCCTCACCTGAACGGCATCGAGACAGTCCAACACGTGAGCGCTTGGCTCTCTTCTATTGGCGTTTTCTTCAACGCCGGATGTATCGAGCTTATCGGCCGGGCTTCTCAATTTCATCGATGCAGGGGATTTGATCTCTATGGGGCCTACAGGAAGACTAAGCCCCGTTTCCGTTGTCAAATCCAAGCCTTCATCACGCAGCAATACGGCTTGTCTCTCCAGTTTTGAAAGCAACCGATCAACCGCCTGATTTTCGGCGGCAGCGCCGCTTTCTATATAGGAACGCAAGCCCTCTTCAGTACGCCGCCTGACACGAAAGACTCTTTCGCTCTCGCGGCTCAACTCACGCATCAGGTGACTAAGAAACTGATGTTGACTACCGGATAACTGCTGACCTACAGGTCTACTCAGAATGCTACGGAGCTGCTCACGAAACTCCATCGAGCGGTTTTGATCACACAGCAACTGAAAAAAACCCTCAAACGCACTTCCTGCGTCAGTAGTGGAAAGCAATGCCTCTCTTTCCATTACGGATAGCAACACATCACCACGAGAGATATCACCCTCAATGATCTGCACTCTGAGTTCTTTATCTAAAACTCTGATTTCATCCTCTACTCGGCGAAAATCACCCGTCAGCACAGAAGCCAGTTGATAGATCTCTCGGATGCGCTCTCTTTGCTCTGATTCACTTAGAACCGGAACAATCCCCGCTTGGAGCGCCTCGATTTCGCGTTGAATCTCTGCCTTTTTGCTTTCGAGCAAGGTCACCCTTTCATCGACATTAGGACTAATTGCAACCGCCAAGTCACGAACGGCTTCTTGAACAATACGCAAATGTGAGGCAGTGGTGCCGGAATTGCGTTCATCGAGACCTTTACAGAACCTAAGCGCTATTTCACTGGCGTCAGTCTTAGTCAGAGAATCATCCATTTCTCGCAACCAGCCATTCTTAATCCATTGATTCAGATAGGTGGCTGCGGACGTCTCGGTCGGCCAAATGCCGAGCTCGCGGCTGCGCTCAATCTCGGCATCCAACAAGATTCGGGCTCGACCGTAGGGAACTTCACTTTCTTCCGAAAAGAGATCCGCAATGAACGCAAGGATATAAGGCGCATTATCGACCTTTAACAACTTCCAAGCTGCACTCTCGGCAAATAGCCGCCGGTACTTGGCTTGCAAACCCTGGAAGTTCAATCCCTTTTCCTCATACAAATCTCTCTTTACAGCCTATGGACTCTGATTACCAAACAGCCACTACGATCAAGAAAGACCTTATCATCATCATTTTGATTATGTCAATGAATATAATTGACACATACCATGCGTAAATATTACGATCCAGTCTCGATTCTGAGCACAAACATGTCCGGTATCGGTGAGTGCGGGTTTCAGGGCCCGCAAGCTCCCGTCAAAAAGAGCATGGCCTTCTCATCAGGTATGTGAAAAGCCCGGCAACTAGAGGTAATCATTTGAATAACTGCACCCCAACCAAACTAGAAGACATCAGCCAAGCGCAACAAGAGAGGCTATTCCACATAGACTTCAAACTACGTTTTCTAGGGGCGGTTAACAGAAATGATTTAGTCAGTCGGTTTGGCATCAAAGCAGCAGCAGCCACTCGGGATATTGCACTATACAAAGAGCTGGCTTCTCACAATCTTACCTACGACACGAAAGCTAAAACCTATATCGGAACAAACCAGTTTCAACCCCTGTTTCATTGCCAGGAAAGCCAGGCGATATCTGCTTTGTGCTACGGCCTGGGAGATGATCATGTTGCAGGGAGTAGTTCTTTAATTACGGCTGAGTCACCAACACAACTAAATCTTCCGAATCTGAACGTCCTGGCTGAGATCACCAAGGCTATTCACCAAAAGAGGGCGCTGGAAATAAACTACCGCTCACTGTCCAGCGGTTTAACCCAGCGAGAGATTGTTCCCTTTGCGCTGGTAGATAACGGCCTTCGCTGGCATGTGCGCGCATACGACCGCAAACGTAGTCGGTTCACCGACTTTGTGATTAATCGTATTGCCGGTCCGAAATTACTCAGTACCGAAATAGCAAAGTCAGAAACCAAAGAAAGTGATATCCAGTGGAACCGTATTGTCGAGATGCACATCGTTCCGCACCCAAACCTTCAGCACCCAGATACGATAGAGACCGAGTACGGCGTGACAAACGGGATGCTGAAAATACTGGTACGGGCAGCTGTCGCAGGATACGTGTTAAGGCATTGGAATATTGACTGCTCACCCAGCCATGAGTTGCAGGGGCCTGAGTTTCATTTATGGCTTAAAAACACACCCACCCTCTACGGCGTGGAAAATCTGGCAATTGCACCAGGCTATAAGCCCTCCAGCTAGTGGGCACGCAGCCAACATGCGGTGATTCGGCCAATGTGCGACAGGCTAACTATCAAACATTCGAAGCTGGCAAGACCCAACCAAGAAGCGAATCAGAAAAAACCATACATAACAATATGTTATAAACATTGCGCTAAATCTTTGCTTACATTTTTCGCTAAACCTATGGGTACTCCCCTAGTTGGGGTTTTTTCTTGCCCGATCGCGCCGGTTCCCGCGTGTTGTTGGGGGTTCCTGCGAACGCCTGCGGACTTCGCCAGCCGCCCGAATTGGCAGTTCCGGGCCACATTCCACTCTCTCCTGGCCATTCCTCGCTCCGACCTCGCTCCTTGGAACTGGCCCGAAGTCCGCAAAGGCCGCCAGTCACACCCATACAGGTCAAAGAGTTACGCGCGGACGAATCAAGCGGTTGGATTGCAGCATTGGGGGGCGAAGGAAACGCTGCGGTTGCGTTTTGTCGGTAGTTGTCGAACGCTACCGACACATTGCAACACGGATGTACGTGCTTGCATGATGGCCAAGACAAGAAACGCCTTGTCAGGACAATGTCAGGACGACTACAATAAGGGCATCCAAGATCCGTCCGGAGGGGCACCATGAGCACCCTGAATCTTTCCAAGACCGAGCGCATTGACGTTCGCGCCAGTACGCCAGTCAAACAACTGCTGCAGGAAGCCGCGCGCGCCTGCCACAAGAACGTCAGCGAGTTCCTGCTCGACGCAGGCGTGACGGCGGCCGCCCAGACGCTGGCAGATCGTCGTCAGTTCGTGCTGGACGACACACAGTGGCAGGCCTTCCAGGAAGCGCTGGACCGCCCGGTGCAAAGCAAGCCGCGCCTGAAGAAGTTGCTGCGTGAACCCGGGGTGCTTGGTTGAGCGATGACTACTTACCCGCTCGCAAGCTGCTTGCGACGGATCAGGTCGATGCTTTCGAGTGCGGCCAAGCCGCGCTGAACCAGTTCCTGCAGCGCTACGCGCTCGTCAACCAAAAGGCCAACAGCGCACAGACCTACGTCTGCTGCCAGGGTGACGTGGTGGTCGGCTTCTACAGCCTCGCCGTCGGCAGTGTCGATCCGGAGGGCGCGCCGTCAAGAGTGATGAAGGGGCTGGCGCGTCATCCAGTACCGGTCATGATCCTGGCCCGGCTCGCGGTAGACAAGGAGCATCAGCGCAAAGGCCTGGGCCAGGCCTTGCTCAAGGATGCGTTGCTGCGCACTGCTCAGGCTGCCGACATCGCCGGCATTCGCTGCCTGCTGGTCCATGCCAAGGACGATGCGGCGCGGCAGTGGTACGAGTCGTGGGAATTCGAGCCCAGCCCGACTGACCCGTACCATCTGTTCCTGATGCTCAAGGATCTCAAGGGCATGTTGATCTAAGGGGCGTCTTCGCCTAAGAGACCGACTCTCTCGCGCTGCTCATCCCAGAGAGCAGGCGGGTCCACCGCCAGATCAAACAGCGTGACGTGGTTCGGCAGTGCGTCGTCCAGGATGGCCGCCACGATGTCGGGCGCCAGCGTGGTCAGGTTGACCATCCGGCTGACGTAGCTGTTGTCGATTCCTTCCCGCATGGCGATCTCCTTCAAGGACTTCGCCTCTCCTGATTCCAGCATCGCCAGCCACCGTTGGCCCCGGGCCAGCGCCAGTTGGAGTGACGTCGGCGCCACGTCCCACGGCCTGACTGGAGCGGTCTCGCCGTTCGGCAAGGTAACCAGCTTGCGGCCGCTGCGGCGTTTGATCTGGATCGGGACCGACAGGGTCAGCCTGCCGTCGCTGGTCTGCTGGATGTCCGGCTCTCCGGTCTTCTGGATACGGATGTCGCTCATGCCAACGCCTCCGTTTTTTGGTCGACGGGCTCGGGGCGCAGCTCCAATACCAGGCGTTCGATGCAGTTGGCCCGCAGCCGCACTTCGAGGTCGTTGGGTGACCCAATGACTTTCTCGACCAGCAGTTTCACGATCCGGGTCTGTTCGGCCGGGAAAAGTTGATCCCAAATCGCGTCGAGCCGGGTCATGGCCACGGTGATCTTCGCCTCGTCCAAGGTTGGGTCGAGCTTGATCGCCTGCGGCAGCATGTCGCCGAGCAGATTCGGGGCTCGCAGGATCGCGCGCAGTTGGTCGAGCACGGCCGACTCGAGTTCGGCGGCCGGCAGTCGCGGCAGGCCCGATGCACCCGCGTGTTCCTTGGCGTCACGCTGGGGTACGTAGTAACGGTAGCGCCGGCCATTCTTCTTGGTGGTGTGCCACGGCGACAGTGCGCGACCGTCGTTGCCGAACACGATGCCCTTTAGCAGATAGGGAACCTTGGCCCGCGTCGTGTTGCCCCGCACCCGGCCATTCGTCTCCAGGATCGCGTGGACGCTGTCCCACAGTTCGCGGCTGACGATCGGCGGGTGTTCAGCCTGGTACCACTGGTCCTTGTGCCGCAACTCGCCTAGGTAGGTGCGGTTGCTGAGGAGCTTGTAGATGTGGCCCTTGTCGATCGGTCTGCCATCGCGGGTCTTGCCGTCTTGCGTGGTCCACGCCTTCGACGTTACGCCATCCAGCTTCAGCTCTTTGACCAGCGCAGTACTGGAGCCGAGTTCGACGAAACGCTGGAAGATGTGCCGGATCAGTTTGGCCTCACGTTCGTTGGGCACCAGTCGGCGATTCTCGACGTCGTAGCCCAGAGGTGGCACGCCGCCCATCCACATGGCCTTTCGCTTGCTGGCCGCGATCTTGTCGCGGATGCGTTCGCCGGTGACCTCGCGCTCGAACTGGGCGAAGGACAGCAGGATGTTCAGCATCAAGCGGCCCATCGAGGTCGTCGTGTTGAATTGCTGGGTAACCGACACGAACGACACGCCGTAGCGCTCGAACACCTCGACCATCTTGGAGAAGTCCGCCAGGCTGCGCGTAAGGCGATCGATCTTGTAGATGACGACCACGTCGATCTTGCCGGCCTCGATGTCCGCCATCATGCGGCGAAGCGCCGGACGTTCCATGTTGCCACCGGAGAAGGCCGGATCGTCGTAGTCGTCGGCTACTGGAATCCAGCCCTCGGCGCGCTGGCTGGCGATGTCGGCATGACCGGCGTCGCGCTGGGCATCGATGGAGTTGTATTCCTGGTCGAGTCCTTCGTCGGTGGACTTGCGCGTATAGACCGCGCAGCGCATGCGGCGCTTCAAAACGTCGCTCATCGTCCACCTCGCTTCTTGGTGGACGGCTTGGTCTTGGCATTGGATGGCGGCCTGAGCCCAAAGAACAACGGCCCCGACCAGCGCATGCCAGTGATCTCACGGGCGATCATCGAGAGGCTCGGGAACATGCGGACGTGGAAGTCGTAATGGCCATCGGCGGTTGCGATCACCCGGTACTCGACGCCTTTGTATTCTCGGACCAGCACGGTGCCGGCGGCAGGACGGTAATCGCGATCGCGTTTTTTCACCCTGCCGGTTTCCACCAGGGATTCGATGCGGCGCTGATTGCGATCCAGCAGGTTGGCATCGACCTTGCGAAACTCCAGCTCTTGCAACCGGTAGGCAATCCGGCGTTCGAGAAACTGACGGTTGTGGGTGGGCGTGTCGCCGCCGACCAACTTATGCCAGAGGGCCCGGATCTCTGCCATGGGCAACTCGGGCAACCTGGCGATTTGAGCTGCCACCGATGGCGGCGTTGAAAGTGACGTGCTCATTTGGACTCCGTATCGGAGCCAAAACTCTGCTGATGTTCGCGATAGGTCTGGTAAATAGGATCACTTTCGTCGAAGAAGGCGGCAAAGCTGTTATCGGTCCGCACGTTTTGCGCCAGGTATGCACTGCCGGCCAGCACCAATAAACAGATGCCGCCCACCAGCCAGCGCCAGCGAAAGGACCATACCGCCAGGCGAGCGAAAATCTCGTTGAGAAAGGAAAACCAGGGTTCCTTGGGCTGCTGCATGGAGAACCTGTCGATGTTGTTATGACTGTAGGGGCCGACGGCGAATCGACTATATCACTGATGCTGATGACAGCAAAAACTGGCAGATCTATAAGGCGCTGCCGCCCCAGGCCAATCTGTAAACCGCCCGCCGGGTTTTGCAACACAAAGGCGGCGAGCGAAAAAATTTCCGGTGAATAATGGCCACGCCGAGGGGTGAATCGACCGTATCAACCCACAAACCCGTTACAAATCTAGGGAACCTCTGAATAACTTGGTAATTGGCCTGCAAAATACCAACTGGCACCAATCTCAAGAAAACAAGCCAAGCATCTCTTCATTTTTGGCCATTTGATGGCCCAATTTGCACCAAACGGCGCAAATTGGGCGCACCTATCCTACGCCATCAGATACTTTTTACAGGTTAACAGGTTGGTAAAGGCCGCGAGTAAATAGAGTCGATTGGTGTTCTTTCCCAACCCCCTGTAGCGGACTTTGCTATAACCAAACTGCTGTTTGATGCGGAGGAATGGATGCTCTACCTTGGCGCGAACCTGAGCCTTGTGCCGCTCCAACAAATCGAACAGCTCACCAAGCTTTCTGCGTTGACCCGGGCGCGCTGCAATGTTCCAGGCCAAATCATAGCCTTCAAATTCTGGCCGTTTATGAATGCCCTGATAACCTGCATCCCCCCAGAAGCGAGATTCATCACCATGTAGTAAGTGCTGCGCCTGGGTAATATCATGCTCGTTAGCGGCCGTGGTGCTCATGCTGTGAATTACGCCCAATGCCTCATCTACCCCTATATGCATTTTCATACCAAAGTGCCATTCATTGCCTTTCTTTGTCTGGTGCATTTCCGGATCTCGTTTGCCCTCTTTGTTCTTGGTAGATGATGGGGCCGATATGATGGTCGCATCAACGATGGTGCCTTCCCGCAATAGTAAACCTTTGCTTTCAAGATGCTTGTTTACCTCTTTCAGGATGACCTTTCCAAGCCCATGTTTCTCAAGCAAATGCCTGAAATTGAGAATGGTGGTTTCATCCGGAATCGGCTTGGTTAAACTCAACCCGGCAAAGCGACGCATGGATTCAATCTCATAGAGCGCATCCTCCATCGC
>MDSW01014320.1_pt1 | contig 14393 bp, 14 predicted proteins | sample 811171 | NCBI WGS metagenome assembly MDSW01 (sample SAMN05326641, study PRJNA326480) | marine metagenome | isolation source: seawater | place: Atlantic Ocean: North West | collected 2012 | reverse complement strand
TATATTTAAAATTTAGGTAAACTTTTTTGAAAAAATTAATGCCTGCTAGTCCTGTTTTGCAATCAGTTTTCAACAAAATAAGTAATTAGCACCTGATTAGTCGTAGATAATTGAAACCGATAGTTTATGTTTATAAAGGAAAAAACCCTTTATCATGCTATAAACGAATACTCAAGCTAACTGGGATAGGTATACCAATATTTTTAGTTAAGTGATACCACTCCCATAAAATCAGTCTAATATCCTAAATGATTTGTTATTAATTGTGTTCCAAATATTGCAGGTTTACTCCACTCTTAATACTTTGTATCGTTACTTTTTTTATGTAAGTTTTCTGTCTGGGGCGCAATTAATATGGATTTGAGAGCAAGATTGTTCGCTGTAAGTAAAGAATTACTCCTATCCAACCAAAACCGGAAAACTGACCCGCATTCTAAAAGTGATAACACCAAAATCATGTCTAAATCTAATCGGCGAAGATGTAGAGGATGCGAGGCAATACGAAATTTCTTTTTCCGATAGCAAAATGCAGAGGCAAAAACACTAAAAGCAATATAAATTATTTTAGGCTTAGCAGAATGACTCAAAAAACCAAAAAAAACCGTCACTCTTATGATGAACTGAAAGCCCTAGCACGCAATATCCGTCGTTCCGTAATAAAAATGGTAGCCCAAAATGGAAAGGGCTATGTTCAACAAGGCCTCGGGGCCGCGGATCTTTTTTGCTATCTTTTCGGTTCAGTTCTGAAGTATGACAAAAATGATCAAAGTTGGCCTGGTCGAGATCGTTTTTTACTGTCCACCGCTCATAATTCCGCTGTATTTCACGCTACACTGGCAGAATTTGAAATCATACCCAAAGTCTCACTCTCAAGTTATTGCAAAGATAGTTCAAAATTAGAAATAAATGTTTCTGAGAGACTGGGAACAATAGTTGAATGTACTTGCGGATCACTTGGACAAGGCCTATCGGTTGCTATTGGTATTGCCCAATCTGCAAAACGACAGAATCTCGCCTTCCGCACCTATGTATTATTAGGGGATGGGGAATTACAAGAAGGGCAGACATGGGAAGCTGCAATGTATGCTGGAAGTAACAAAGTAGATAATTTATGCCTTATCATAGATGTAAACCAACTTCAGGTAGAGGGAGATACTAAAGACGTATTGAATATGGAACCGATAAGTGAAAAATGGAGCACTTTCGGTTGGGCAGTTCGAACAGTTAACGGCCATGATTTTGAAGAACTTGAGGATGCTTTCAATTGGGCAATCAAACAAAAGGATAAACCATCTGTCATTCTTGCCAAAACAATAGTTGGAAAAGGGGTAAACTTTCTTGAAGGTCAAAAAAGTCATAACATGATTTTTCCGAAAGAAATAGCGAACCTGTCCTTAAAAGCACTGTCATGAATAAAAAATTTCACTTAGGTGATTTCACCTCTCAATCTAATACAGGGGAGCCAGTGCCACGTTATTTTGGCGACGCGCTGGTCTCAATTTCAAAAAAACAAAAAAACATAGTGGTTCTGTGTGCTGATTTATCTCCGGCCACAGAATGTGATATCTTTCGAGACACTTTCCCCGACCGTTTTTTTATGTGTGGAATTGCTGAAGCAAATATGATCGGTCTAGCTGCCGGAATGGCCCGCACAGGAGACATCCCATTTGTACACTCGTTTTCAGTATTTTTAAGTCGGAGGGCATTTGATCAGATCGCAATGCAAATTGCATATCCAAAAACAAATGTAAAATTGGCTGGTTTTATTCCAGGGCTTACAACATTACTTGGCGTTTCCCATCAGGCAATTGAAGATATCGCTCTTATGCGAGCTTTACCAAACATGGCTATAGTTGAGCCGTCTGGCCCCGAGCAAATGGCTGCCGCCGTTAAAGCAGTTGTTAACTATAATGGTCCCGTCTATTTAAGGTTGCACAGAGCGGCCTCTAAACTCCCCACCCATAAAATTTTAAGAGGCTTAGAACTTGGAAAAGCACAATTAATCAAGGAAGGCCAACACGCTATAATTTTTGCGTGTGGACATATGGTTGATCAGAGTATTATCGCGTCACAGGCACTCTTAAAAAAAGGCATAGACATATCTATTGCAAATATTCACACTTTAAAACCTCTAGATGTGGATTTTATCCTGTCCCACTCCAAACGTACAGGCCACGTCGTCACGGCCGAGAATCACTCAATAATTGGGGGGCTAGGTTCGGCGATCGCTGAGACCCTCCTAGAAAATAATGTAGCTGTAAATTTTTCTCGAGTTGGGATTAAAGATACATTTGCTGAAGGCGCTTCAACGTCTTATCTTTTCGATAAGTATGGCCTGTCAGCAAAACATATTGAAAATGCAGTCGTTGCAAACCTAAGTTAAGCTCATTAAATGGTGGTTAGGGGAATGTGTTTCTCAGAGACCATGACTAAATATCAACTTAGAGTGATAAAATGAAATATCCTAATCTTCTTTCTCGAACGGTCGCTATTGCTATACTTTTGGCAGTTTTCTCATCACATCTCACAGCTGGTGAGTTGAAGCACTTCAAAACCAAAATTCATGATGTAATCGTTCGAGAAATAATGGGTGGTTTGGAACATCCATGGGGACTCGATTTTCTGCCGAACGGATCTATTTTAATTACTGAACGATCCGGAGATTTGATTTTGTTAGCCCCAGGCGGCAAATCAACAAAAGTGATGGGAACACCAGATGTTTTGGCCTCAGGCCAAGGGGGGCTTCTTGATGTAAAGGTAGACACTGATTTCAATACAACCAAAAAAGTTTTTTTAACATACTCGATGCCGGATAAAAAAAATCGCAAGGCTGCTACTGCGGTTGCAAGTGCTTTTCTCTCTTATGATGTAAAACCTCATATACACAATTTAAAAGTTATTTTTTCCCAATCTAAACCTACCGAAAGCGGTTACCATTTCGGTTCAAGAATTGTAATTACTCCGGATAACAAATTGTTTGTGACCATAGGAGACCGAGGGGAGCGTGATCGAGCGCAAGATCCATTTGATCATGCGGGGTCCATAATTCGTATTAATAAAAATGGATCAATACCACCAGACAATCCATTTTTTACAAATAAACGGGGACTGCCTGAAATTTGGTCGATTGGCCATAGAAACCCTCAAGGTGCAGTGTGGAACCCATTTACACAATCACTTTGGACAGTTGCTCATGGCGCAAAAGGTGGAGATGAATTAAATGAACCCCGAGCAGGCAGAAACTACGGTTGGCCGGTAATTTCTTATGGGCGGCACTACTGGGGTGGGAAAATTGGTGAGGGAACTCATAAGTATGGGCTTGAGCAACCTGTGTACTTTTGGGATCCATCGATCGCGCCATCTGGATTAGAGTTTTATAATGGAAACAAGTTTCCAAATTGGCACGGTAACTTATTTGTTGGCGCACTGAAGTACGAAATGATTGTTCGTTTGGAGATTAGAAATAAAACTGTTACCGGTGAAGAACGTTTGTTTTCTTCTTCATTTGGCAGAATACGAGATGTCAAGCAAGGGCCAGATGGATACATCTATTTTTTAACTGACGAAATAGACGGAAGATTAATGCGAGTTGAACCTAATAACTAATCAACAGAAAATAAAAATTATGCAAATTTTATTCAAAAACAAGAAAATTTTCTATTCTTAAAAATTATCTGAGTTAAATTTTTGGCTTGATATGTGGCAATTCAGGATAGACAACCATTCCATTTTGCGCCTCTGAAAAAGCACCCGTGCTATCTTGATTGATCCTACTTAACTCAAAACGATACCAAGCACCCTGGAAGAATTTACGCACAAAAATACTTTTTAATTTGCAAATAAAAGAGGACATAGTAGTTTCCTTAATATTCAATCCTTCATATATTAATATCCAACTGACTACTAATTCGTTAACCAAATATGACAAAAATATAAAATAGTTTGTTTAATGTTTTTAAGGAATTTCAAGCATGTTAACACAAGACCAAATCAATCAGTACGAGTCTTGTGGTTATGTTTTTCCAGACTATCGACTCTCTGAGCCTACTCTTGAGGAAATACGAGAGAAACATAAAGAAATAATACAGAAATTTCCCGCATATAGAGACAACTGCCCTGATCTCTTATCCTACGACCCCTCCTTCTTAAAGTATGCTCAAAACCCTATTATACTTGACATGGTCGCTCAATTAATCGGGCCCAATATTGCATTGTGGAATATGAGCTTTTTTGCAAAGCCAGCATACAATGGAAAAAAGACACCATGGCACCAGGATGGTCAATACTGGCCAATCAGGCCATTAGCCACTTGCACTGTATGGATAGCTATTGATGATGCTACTGAAGAGAATGGATGCATGCAGTTTATTCCGGGTTCACATAAGAAAAAAAAATTAATGAAGCATAGACAAAAAAACGATGATAATTTAACACTTCAACAAGAGCTCCAGCTTGATCAAATAGATATGTCAAAATCCATTAACGTGGAATTAAGCGCAGGACAAATTTCTTTACATGATGTTTTTTTAGCCCATGGCTCGAAGGTAAATTTATCTAGTAAGCCGCGCCGTGGCATGACACTTCGTCTCATGCCTACAACCTCTTTATACGACCGCAAGTTTGCAACCAAAATTTTTGAAGAGCGAGGGGATTATAATGGTGCTCTGAGAAAACTCTTCTTATTGCGAGGGGCGGATATAAACGGCAATAATAAACTCTCTCCTTTAACCTGACTAAAGTTTTGTAAAAATAATTTAGACGTAAAGAAATGGGTATAGAAATTTTTCCCTTTGCATGCGCAATAGGCTCTATCTTTTTAGGTAGCTTTATAAAGGGAACAATTGGGTTTGGCTTGCCAATCATTGCAACGCCTGTGATGATTTTGTTCCTTCCTTTGCATGAGGTAATCGCCCTTCAAATACTCCCAATTTGTATTGCAAACATTCAACAATGTTGGTTAACCCGAAGTCATAAATCTGTATTGGGCCTTTTTTGGCCTATGATCATCTCAAATATAACGATACTATTTTTTGGCAGTTATTTTCTTCTTAAACTTAATACAGAAATTCTTATGCCAATTATAGGTGTGCTAATTATTTTACAAGCTATAGCTAACAATGCACCAATATTTAATTTTCAATCTGTAAAGAATATAAAAGGAATTATTCTTTTATCAGGAATAGCATCAGGAGCACTCGGAACCATGTCCAGCTTTTATGCTTTTCCATCAGTGCAGGTGATGATTGGAATGAAATTGAAAAGAGAGGAATTCGTTTTTATTGTTGGTTTTTTTCTTGCTACAGGATCCATTGGATTATGGCTAGGAATTCTAGCAAATGGATTTTCAGTCACTAATAACTTACCAGCATCTGCATTCCTTATAATACCAAGTGTCATTGGAATGACACTTGGTAACAAAATTAGAAATAGACTAAGAAAAGGATGGTTCACTGGTATCATTCGGGCGATGTTAATCCTAATGGGAATTTTTTTAATTTTTAAAGCAACATAAGCTCTCCTGCACATAAAATTTTTCAAACGTCTTTGTTGTTTACAGATCTGAATTCAAAAAAATAAGGATAGAATTTTATATATTCCGTCTAAACAATAGTTTATTATGAGGCTTAGTTTACATTACTATTAGTCATGATAACTCAGTATTACGCAGCATTCGGCTCAAACCTGAGCCACAGTCAAATGAAAAGGCGGTGCCCGGCTGCTAAACCCGTAAGCTCGTCATTCATTCCGGATTACACGCTAGCATTTAAATCCGTTGCTAATATAATAGCATCACCTCAAAGAAAAGTGCCTATTGGCGTATATTCAATCACAGAGGATTGTGAAACTGCATTAGATTTTTTTGAAAATTACCCCAATCTTTACACCAAAAAATATCTTAAATTAAAACTACTAGATAATCAGGTGTTAGTTATGACATATGTTATGAAAAAAGAATATGGCTTCGGCAACCCCTCTGACGCTTACTACCGTGTTATTGGCGAGGGCTACATAGATTGGGGTATAGATGATACTTTTCTTAGAGAAGCTAGGGATTATGCTATTAAAAATGAGGATGGCACGGCATTCAGAAGTAAAAGGTGGGATGGTAACGCTTAAAAATGAAGACTTGAAATGAAGTGATAATTTTATAACAGAAATCAACTATAAAATGAAGGAGGCATCATGGGAGAGCTTTCTGGAGTAATCGCGCCAGCTACTACTCCATTTGATAAAAATGGTGATATAGATTTTGTCTCATTTATCAAACAAATCAACTGGTTAATTAAGGAAGGAGTTGCAGGGGTTGCAATCGGTGGCTCGACCGGAGAGGGGCACACACTAAATAATGAGGAAACTCGTGACCTTATCGCTGCTGGAAACGATGCTGCATCCGGTCGTGTACCAATTATAGCAGGTGTCATTTGTGATAGCACTCGAGAAGCGATTACGCGCGGAAGTTTGTTAGCAGATCTCAATCCAGCCGCTTTACAGGTTACTCCGGTTCACTATTTATTTCGACCAGATGATGAAAGCATGATCGAACACTTTAAGGCAATAGCAAGTCAAACTGGACAAAAAATTATTATCTATAATGTTGTACCTTGGACATATTTATCGCCACAATTACTTTTAAAAATTATGGATGCCGTTCCGGGTGTTATTGGTGTAAAACAGTCAGCAGGAGATCTAAAACTATTTGCTGATCTAATTCACTCTGCTAATCCTGAAAATCTGATTTTTAGCGCTGTCGACGCTTTAATGTATCCGTCCTATACACTTGGAGCACACGGGTCAATAGCCGCAATCTTAACAGCCGCCCCAAAGGCCTCGGTTGAATTATGGCGAGCCGTTAAAAGTGCGAATCATTCAGAAGCTCTTGAATTACACAAAAAATTATTAAATCTGTGGAATGCACTAATGCCTGACAATAATCTTCCGGCTTCCGTAAAATTCGCACAACACCTTCAAGGAGTGCCCTCTGGATTACCCAGAGGTCCTATGAGAGAGGCTAATTTGCAGAAACAAAAAAATATTACTCAAGCCCTGCAAAAGCTGGGGGTGTATGACGTTTAGACTAAAGAAATACCGTTTTCTCGTCAAAAAATTGCATATAAATTCAAATATGTTTGGTTTAAACAATAAATTTGGATAATGTGGGAATAGAATTTACCGGGTTATTATTATTTGCTATTAGCCAAGTTGCAACACCTGGCCCTGCAAATATGGCCTTAATGACAACGGGAGCCGCATTTGGTTTTAAATCTGCACTTCCATTTGTTTTGGGGGTTGTATGCGGAAAACAATTTATAATATGGCCAATTGGATTGGGAATTTTAGTATTACTTGATGATTACCCAATCTTATTTGATATTCTTAAATGGCTCTCCTGTGTCTATATTTGCTGGCTAGCGTACCGGGTCTCTGTATTAAAATTAACACGTCCTTCTACCGCAGGAATAGCACCAAGTTTTCAAGTTGGACTAATCCTGCATCCACTAAACCCTAAAGCATGGGCAATGATTATGACAAGTATGTCGGGATTTGTTGAGCCCAACACACCAAACCTTCAAGCAGCAACTATAATTGCCGCAACTTATTTTTTATGCCAGTTATGTTTACACCCACTTTGGTGCTGGGGAGGAGATAGACTTTTTCAAACAATCTCAAATAAACCTCAAGAAAAATATTTCATGTATTTTTTATCGGCCCTAACAGTTTTTAGCGTTTTTTTCATTTTCTGAATATTTGCTTAAATTCGCTAAACAAGAATTTCTTAAAGATTTTTAATTAAAACTTAATCATGCCTCATTATACTCAGTTAGGTAGTATTTAGGATAATATGACATGACAGTAGAGCCTTGCTTAACATGGAAAAAATGTCCTGATGGATATGAAATAACTTCATTACGAAATAATGATCAGGAGTATTTTATAGTACCGAAATCAAATAGACTGGAAAGCTTCTATCCCTTAAAAAGCCATTCGGCACTACTTAAGCAACTAGCGGGGATCTCTACCAAGCGTGGTTTTAATCAGTTCGCAAATTTTAATGGTCTTCTCTCTCATCCAGCTAAGCCTGAGTCAATTCGAGCTTGGTTTCAAACGGCTAACGCAATGAGAGATGCCTCATTGAAAGCTGAGAAGTATGACTTTGATCAGTTAACTGAATATTTTAACTCTAATAAGAGCGAATTTTTAAATATTGAACTCGAATGCGAAAACCATATCCCCAAATTTGTGACCAAAATTGGATCCCTAAAGGGTGGAATGTGGTGGCAGTTTACTCAGTCTTTGACGAATAAACATTCATTTGAGCGGTGTTCTTTATGCTTTACTTGGTTTACAGTTGGCCAGGGCACTGGACGAAGGAGACGAACTCTCAATACAAAACATAGTTTTTGCTCGCCAAAACATCAAGGTCGCTACAAATATCTGCAGAGACACAATGAGTGAGCGCCATCTTCAGAGTGATGATATCCTGACCAAAAATAAAATTGGTTTCATTGGCCTGGGCAAAATGGGTGGTGCCATGGCAAGAAATTTAATCAAGTCTGGGGTGCCCTTGACAGTGTATGATAAAAAAAAATCTGCAGTAAATAAAATGGTTGAGTTGGGAGCCTCCTTAGCAGAAAACCCTGCCGACTTGAGCGAACAAATTGAAAAATTATTCCTATGCCTACCGAACGCTAAACATGTTGAAGAGGTATTATTTGGTGATTTTGGCGTAATATCCTCAAGAAACTCTAATTTTTCAATTGTTGATACTTCAACACTAAATGTCGCTGAAGCGCGTAACTTTCAGAAACGTTTAGCAGTATATAAAATAAATTACAGTGATTCCCCAATTTCCGGAATGCCCTTTAGGGCAAGAGAGGGGAGCCTAACAATTATGTTTGGTGGCTCAAAATCTGAATTCGATAAGTCTTTACCCTATCTAAATATATTAGGCGATTTTATCACATATTGTGGGCAAATCGGGACTGGTCAAATGATGAAAGCGTTCAATAATATTATTTATAATATCAATATAGGAGCTATCTGCGAAATATTGCCGTTGGCAATAAAAGCTGGCCTAGAACCAAATATTTTAGAGAAAGTTTTTTTATCTGCCTCGAGTAAAAGTTTTGCGTCTGAATACTTTGTTCCCCGAATTTTAGACCGCAACTTTAACACGGACTTTTCTATGGAAGCTGCATACAAAGATATAATAAACATCCAAGAATTAGCAACAAAATATAGGGCCGCCATACCTATCACCAATGCTATGACTTCAAGTTATCAGAGCACGATAGGGTTAGGCTTTGGAAAAGAACCCAAAAGCGCAATGATTAAATTTTATGAGAGTATTCTTGGTGTTGCTATAAATCGAAATTCGAAAAAGATATAAAGACCACATTAACTAACAATCCTCCTTATGTCTAATTATGCCACCTCTGCTGAATGTTTTGCCTGGTGCTCCATTGCATTAAAATAGGGAAGGTTGTCTTTTAGAGAACATCCCATAACCGCCAATCTTTCTGCAATTTTAAGCGCTTTTTGATATTTACGTTCGCTTTCCGATCGCGAATGATCCTGAAAGACCTCCCCGCATAGAGAAATCCCATAATGAGCTTGGAGAGTTCTAATCTCTTTTGTTGCTAACATCCCATCAGCGATTAGGGCTAATTCGAAATCATCTTGTTTAATTAAATGAATGTTATTATCAGTCATAAAAGCCCGAACTTCTGCCTCTGCCCGCAGTGCTACATCCCAGTAATCAGACTCAGAGTCTGTTGCCTCACCCGAAACTTTCAGGAAGGCCAGACAAAAGGATAGAAACACCTGCTCTTTTGCAGATGCTGAACTCCAAGCTAATTTACCTAATGAACTCCAAACTGATAAATCCATCTCAGAGTATACTTTTTGTACTCTTTCAAAAAATAATCTATGAAGCCCGATTTCATTTAAGGAACTATCTAATTTTTGCTTTTTATATATATTAACCGCCGCATAAGAACCGCAAATAGGGCATGTATCATCCTTAAAAATATGTTTTTTATAAATATATGAGCATCTGATCTCACTATTTGATTGGTTTTCGCATAACAGGTAGACATCGCCCTCTCCCTCATCGTCTTGTTGCTGTCCAATCCAATTAAAACGGTTCTGAAACTTCAGGTAAGACCTTCGATGACTCCACAAACTCCACTCTAACTTTTCTACAGGACCAAAAGTACTCCAATTCGAGCTAACATCGATAACAATGCATTTATCTTTTCCAGGTGCGGACCTAAGTCCTCTTCCTACTGATTGCCCCCATAATACTTTAGACAAAGTTGGGCGCATGTGGACAATAATATTACATTGAGGATTATCCCAACCTTCCAAAAGGACACCTACTGACACAACTGCTTCTATTTCTCCTCTTTCATGAAGAGCTAATAGCCTCATTCTCTCTTTTATGGGTGTTTCCGCAGTAACGAGAACTGCCGAAATTCCCTTAGATGTAACTTTTTCGAGTGTAACCTGAGCGACGCTCACATCAGGACAAAACCAAGCTGAAATTGATTTAGGGCTGACATTATCTCGCTCATCCATATAACTTAATAATGCATGATCTATCATTGACGACTTTACAATCGCTGGCGCTAATTTAGAAACTGGAAAATCTCCCGAACTAATATCAATTCCAGTGAGATCAAGATCGTGAATAAAGTAAGGCCGATAAACAGGGGGGACCAAAACTCCCTCATCGATTAAATCCTGAATGTTTGCACAATCAATAATAGCATCAAATGCAAGGTTTAATTGATCGCGTTGATCACCCGTTCTCCTCTCTGGAGAGGCTGTTAAACCCAGAAATCGAGCCTCTTTCTTTCCATTAAGATTAAAATCATCTATGATTCTCTTGTATCCCGTGCCGTTTGGTGAAACCCGATGTGCTTCGTCAACTATGATTAAATCAGCACGAGGAATAGCATCCTGAAGAACAGTTTTTGCCCGAATGTGGGTCGATAGTAATATATCGTATCCCTCGAAGGCGGTGCCCGTTTCAGAAACGTCCAATTTGTGCACTGAATGCCTTTTTGCTAAGGCTTGTTCAAGCTGCTCTAGTAGCACTAATCTATGACACAACACTAAGATTTTGCAGTCTTTATAAAATCTCTCAATTATCTCGCTTGCAAGCACAGTTTTTCCTGCTCCAGTTGGAGCCTTTAAGATAAACCGACGATACTTGTTAACAATTATCGGATAGTCATTTATAATCTCTTGTTGCCAATTTCTAAGATTCATGCCGCCCTTAAATTTGGTAGATCATTCTGAGAGATATTTAGTACGTGCTCATATTTATGATTAAATAAATATTTCACACAGGAAATCTGGCACCGAGGATCAGATCAAAAACATCAATATTATAAATTTTCTTTACCCTACTTTCTCGATTTTTTGCGGGCCGAAAAGAAATATCACCCTTATTACAATTTATCTAGTTTTTAGTTAAATAATTAACACATTATGTCTATTATTTTGCCTTTGATGAAAAACTGCACATTTCTGCCAAATTTTTTCAAGTTGAATATCATATGGAAAAGGCAGGTGGCAGTTATTCTTACTTTCCTCAGGTATATTCTGTGAGAGAAATTACTCGATTGGGATCATAATAAAGACCGATTCCATGTTCCGTCACCTCAAAACTAGTTTTTTTGATCTCTGATCAGCCTGATCACTTGAGTGCAGATGTTGAAACAACTCGACTTCATTAGATATTGAGCAACCTGAAAAACTCATAATGATAATTGAAACTAATCGTAACAATTTTAGCTAACAATCAAAATTTATAACAATAAGAGACTCCTTATAATACATAAGGAATGGTGAAATATAATGCCCAAATAAAGTAATTAACCTAGCATATCCGAAAGGTGCACACATTTGCAGTTATAAGAGCCATAACTTTATAATAGAAATTTAATTCACTAATCGCTTCTGTCTGGCAGTTATAATTGGTTCACGCTTCTACCTAAACTAGCCAAATATAAACTATTAATCAGAACCCATCAGCGGGGATTTTAAACACATTAATAGTCATAGAGATCAATGCGTAATATCCCAAAACACCAATTAAATCAAGAAACGCATCTTCTCCTAAGATCCTTTGCCCCCTCTCAAATGTAGCATCAGATATCTTTTTTTCAGAGTACAACTCCTTGGTAACCCTATAAACAATAGCCTCATCCTCTTTATAAAAATCAGGTTCCACGCCTAAATCAATTGCTTTAATGATTTTTTCTGACACTCCGGCTTTTTGGGCATGTTTTATATGAGCAAACCACTCATAATCAGAGCCCCAAATTTTTGCTGTCGTCAAAATTGCTAATTCAGACAATCTGGCAGCTAAGGAGGTCTCAAAACGACAATATCTCCCTAAAGCTTCGGCCCTTTTCGCTAACTCTGGTCTTTGAATCCAAATAGCAAGAGGTCCCTGAACTTCGCCACGAGGTCCTGACGCGATCCTTAGATACGCCTCGCGCTGTTCTCCGTTTAATTTTTCAAATTCGATAGATTTAAATCTAACCATAATTATTTGGAGCTAAACCCTAATACCGAAAGAAACGACATACATTTTGAAACATGGGTCAACGTGCAAAGACCCAGCTAAAAAAATAATAATTAGTCTTCCAGATCAGCAATTTCTGCTTCCACTTGATCGCGCTTAAGTTGGAATAGAACGACATCCTCACCTGCTCCGGATTTAAGACTAAAGAATCTGGTTTTCGGAGGTGGCGGCATTGACCCCGTATAATGCCAAGTGTAACCGGCTTTTTTTTGCTTAGAAAACAAATCCAGCGTCTCCCTACTCTCCCCAGTAAATAATCCCGCAATTCCTGTAATGATCGATAAAAATCCTGAAAGTATAAGTGTCATAGCTATTTCCTGATATAATAAAATTAAGCTGGCAAATAATGACTGTAAAAACACTTATAGAAGTTGATCACAAATTTTTTACTAATTGGTTAACCTATTAATAAAAACGACCAAGAACTGCAGTAACTATAAAGCAATCATTTTGTCTTGAAGTATTAATAATTTGGTAGAAAAGTTGCCAATCCAACTGCGCTTAGCATAGAGATAGACATCATAATATTTAAAATGATTTGGGAACGAGTGGATAGATTGATCTTATGTAGAGAGAGACCTGCAAATAACCAGATAAGGTGTATAGGTGCTGAAATCAGGTTAATTATTACAAACTTTGTTAACGTCTCTAAAAAAAGATCTCCCGGGAAATATGCAAACCCACTAAACAATGCCATATGGACAGTATAAACTTTTGGATTAACAAGTTGAAGGGTGATTGCATCCAGAATATTAGGTGGGTTGACAACCTCCGTGAATGCTACACGGGTTCCCGCAAACGCTATCCTAAATGCCACAATTAGCAAAAATATAATTGAAATTACTGACATTATAAAACGAAAGTTTGGATTAGCTAATATCAAGGAAATTAATCCTGAAACTACAAGTATTGCGGCTATGTTTGCACCAACTAATAAACCAAAGAAATATCTCAATCCCGTGTTCAATCCATAAGCGGCACCGACCCCAGCAACTGAGAGCACTCCCGGCCCCGGAGTAATTATTAGAAAAAAAACAGCCAACGCAAAGGCTACCATTTGCTTGAAACTCTCCCTAGAAGCCCCTTTTAGCCATATATCAAGTTGAGAACTTCAAAAAACTGACAAGAAAAAAGATTGGTCCACAATCAATGCTGAAAAGATACAAAACAAATAAAAAATAGAGTACAAAAATAAGGGTTTAGCGCCATCGATATCATCTTCTTTCCATAACGACCAAGCACGCCGCCAAAACTCAAAACCCAGAAGTAGCGCAACAACCCCGTAAAATACCCCAGATACCCCCATGAGAACCGTGATTAGTGTTGCTGGTAGCAGAAAAGCAGTATAAATCAGGATTAATCTTTTTGTTTCCCGCACTCCTGCAATGACCGGCATCATAGGCACCCCAGCCGCTTCATAGTCTCCACGACGGAAAAGAGCTAGAGCCCATGAGTGAGGAGGGGTCCATAAGAATATGATTAGAAACAAGACTATAGCTCCTAAATCTATAGACCCAGTTACCGAAATCCAGCCGATGACCGGAGGAAATGCTCCTGCTGCTCCACCAATAACTATATTTTGTGTAGTCCTTCTTTTCAACCAGGCAGTATATATACATATATAAAAGAAAATTGAAAAGGCTAGTAAGAATGCTGCCTGATAATTTACAGAAAGTCCTAAAAGTAAGACTGATATGATTGATAAAATCACACCAAATCCTAATGCATCTAATGGCTTGATGTTCCCTCTTGGTATGGGTCTCTTTCTAGTTCTTTCCATTAGTGAATCAATATC
>MDSW01072498.1_pt1 | contig 14395 bp, 14 predicted proteins | sample 811171 | NCBI WGS metagenome assembly MDSW01 (sample SAMN05326641, study PRJNA326480) | marine metagenome | isolation source: seawater | place: Atlantic Ocean: North West | collected 2012 | reverse complement strand
TGTTACAATACTACGAAGCGTCTTATAAACGAGCTTTAGCCTCTTATTCTATTGAACAAGAGGGTAGAAGAAGACGAGACGAATATCAAGATGGTGTTATTCGAACTCCTTTAAAATCACCATCACCATAATAAGGAGATAAAAAATGGCAAATATAGTACCTAATGCGTTTAAAACAGGTTTATTAAAAGGAGTTTATAATTTTGATACATCTGGTAATGGAGGCAACACGTTTAAGTGTGCTTTATATACAAGCATTTCAGGCTACAGTGCAACGTCAACTGTGTATCAAACAGGTAATGAAGTTAGTTCTTCAGGAACATCTTACACAGCAGGTGGAAACAATTTAACAAACAACGGAGTTGCAGGAACAACAACTGCATACGTTGATTTTCAAGATTTAACTTTTCCTTCTGTTACGTTAACTGCTGCGGGAGCTGCAATATATAAATCAACTGGAGGCGGAAACGAATTAGTTTTAGTATTAGATTTTGGTGGCAATAAAACAGCAACAAACGGAGACTTTATTATTCAGTTTCCTACTGCTGATGCATCAAATGCTATTATTAGACTAGGCGACGCATAATAGTAAAGGAATTTAATAAATGGCTTTTGTATTAAATGACAGAGTTAAACAGACTAGTACATCTACTGGTACAGGAACGATAAACTTATCAGCTTCTGCTGAAACAGGTTTTGAAACTTTTGTTGCTGGTATTGGAACTACAAATAATACGTTCTATTGTATTTCACATGACGGAACATCTGAATTTGAAGTCGGTATTGGAACAGTAACTGATGCAGCTACTGATACACTTTCTAGAGATACCGTTATCTCCTCTTCAAACTCAGACAACAAAGTGAATTTTACAGCGGGAACTAAAACTGTATTTTGTACTTACCCTGCAAAACGAGCTCCGTCTGCAAGTATGACAGCTACAACTTATGTAACAACTCACGCTTCAACAATTTCTGATGTTCAAACAGTGGATTCAGGAGTGTTGGCTGGACCGGTAACAGTTTCAGGCACAGTTACAGTAACTGGGAATTTGGTAGTAATTTAATGAGTATATTAGAAGTAAATAAAATAAGACCACAAACTGGTACAACTACTGAAGTTGGTGAATCTGGTGATACAATTACAGTTCCATCAGGTGCAACTTTAAATGTAGCAGGAACTTTAGGTGCAACTTCGGGAGCAAACCTAACAGCATTAAATGCTTCTAATCTTGGGTCAGGAACTTTACCCGACGCTCGTTTTCCAGCAACTTTACCATCCGTATCAGCAGCTAATTTAACAAATTTACCAATTGTTTATCCAACAATTTCATCATTAACTCCTTCTGTTATAACTAACGATGCAACTAATGTAGTGATTGCAGGAACTAATTTTACTTCTATTCCTCATGTTGAAGCAATTAGTACTACAGGAGCAATTACACCAGCTAACTCAATTACATTTACTTCAGCAACATCTATTACAGCTAATTTTACATTACCAACTGATGGAACTTATTATGTTAGAGTAGAAAATCCAAATGGATTAGCAGTTAGAACATCATCAGCTTCTTTAACAGTTTCTGATTTGCCTGCTTGGGTTACAGCTGCAGGCTCGTTAGGATCTTTTTCAGGAGTTGCTTCAGTTGGAACAATAACTTTAACAGCAACAAATGCTGTATCTTTTGCAGTTACAACTGGATCTGTTACAGCAGGATTAACCTTTAATACTGGTGTAGGATCTGCTACAATAACAGGAACACAAACTGCACATACTAGTGCAGCTACGGACAATTTTACAGTGACAGCAACAGATGCGCAAGGTCAAACAGCTGCAAGAGCTTTTTCAATATCTTACTCATTCGGAGCTACAGGTTCAGGAGGATTTAATTAATGGCTAGTACATATTTAACAAAAGCAAATCCAACAGCTAATACAGATAGTAGAAAAAAAGGTACTATTGCATTTTGGTTTAAAAGAAGCAAATTAGGTGCAACACAATATCTTTATACAGAAGCGTCTGATGGTAATAATGCAGGTGTTTTTTATTTAGCTGGTGGTGATACACTTAATATTATTTCTTACGATGGTGGAAGTTCACAAACACAATTATCAACTAATAGATTATTTAGAGATACTAACGGATGGTACCATTTAGTTTTTGCTTATGACAGCACACTTGGAACAGCAGATGATAGACAAAAACTTTGGATAAATGGAGTACAAGAAACAAGTTTTTCAACTAGAACTAATCCATCACAAAATGGTAATTTTTGGTTTGGTGTTGGTGGTAATAACTATCCTATAAGAATTGGTAGAAGTCATAATGCTGGTGATTACTTTGATGGTCTTATGTCACATTTTCATAGAGTTGATAGTCAAGCATTAGCACCCACAATATTTGGAGAAGTAGATTCTAGCACAGGTGAGTGGAAAATTAAAACTAATCCAAGTATTACTTATACTGGTACAAGTGATTTTAACTTTTTTATTTTAAAAGATGGTAATTCTGTTACAGACCAATCAGGCGAAGGAAATAATTTAACAGTTGGTAGTGGTACACTTACAAATATGAAAGATTGCCCAAGTAACGTTTTTGCTACATTTAATAATTTAGAATATTATGGATCTGATGGAGCAACACTAAGTAATACAAACACAACGTATGCAAGTCCAAGTGCAGGTCATAGATATTTACGTTCTACTATTGGTGTATCAACTGGAAAATATTATGCTGAATTTAAATTAGCTGTAAGTTCAGGATCAGGAACAAATACTGTTGGTATAACAGACCATGAAATGAATGATGGTACAGATGAATTATCACAAGATAATTATTCTTATGCTTATGTTGATGATGGCTCTGTTAGAGCTAATGGAAGTAATGTTGATACAGGCGAAGCAACTTATGCAGCAAACGATATTGTAATGGTTGCAATGGATATAACAAATTCAAAATTATATTTTGGAAAAAATGGAACATGGATTAATAGTGGCGACCCAACTTCCGGATCAACAGGGACCGGTGCTTATAGTATTCAACCAGTAGCTTCAACACTAACAGGTTGTTATCACTTTGCAGCAGGAGATTGGGTTAACCCAGGAACAAACACATGGTCAGCTAACTTTGGGAACGGATTTTTTGGAACCACGGCCGTGGCTAGTGCAGGAACTAATGCTAGTAATAACGGGGTATTTGAGTACGATGTTCCGGCGGGCTATACCGCGTTATCAACGAAAGGACTTAATAAGTAATGGCCTACACAACTATAAATAAAGCTAAAGTTAACATGAATACAGTAATCTATAATGGGAACGCAGGCACACAATCAATTACAGGAGTTGGATTTCAACCTGATCTTACATGGATAAAAAATAGAGCAGGTTCTGCTGAAAATCACGCTTGGACAGATGTAGTTAGAGGAGTAACTAAAACTCTATCATGTAATAGTACTGGAGCTGAAACAACAGTAGCAGATGGTTTAACAGCTTTTGGAGCAGATGGATTTACTTTAGGAGCTTCAGATCAATTTAATGGAAGTTCAGGTAGAACATATGTCAGTTGGAATTGGAAAGCAGGAGGTACAGGTTCTGCTAACTCTAGTGGAAGTATAGCATCAACTGTTTCAGCTAATACAACAGCAGGATTTAGTGTTGTAGAATGGTCTGGTAGCGCTGCTAATGCAACTATTGGACATGGTTTAGGAGCAGTTCCAAGTTTTATAATTACAAAAGATACAAATGATACTTATAATTGGGGAGTTTATCATCAAAGTATGGGTAATACTAAATATTTATATCTTAATACTTCTGGTGCAGAAGCTACAAGTACATCAGCTTGGAATGATACTACACCAACCGCTACTGTATTTAGTGTTGGAAACGCAGGAGCAACCAATGCGTCTGGTACTAATAATATGATTGCATATTGCTTTGCAGAAAAACCCGGTTATTCAAAATTTTCAGCCTACAAGGGTAATGGTAATGCTAACGGAGCGTTTGTTTACACTGGTTTTCGACCTTCTTTTATTTTAATTAGAAATAAAACAGATTCTGGTGAAATGTGGGAAATGTTTGATGATAAAAGATTAGGTTATAATGAAAAAAATTATAGAATATATTCAAATGCTAGTGATGTACAAGATACATCTATAAGATTAGACATGTTATCTAATGGATTTAAAATAAGAACAACTGGTAGTCACGTAAATGAAAACGGTGATACAATGGTTTATGCTGCGTTTGGGCAGTCCCTGGTCGGCACTAATGATACTGTGGCTAATGCGAGATAATATATGAGTGAAGTAAAAGTAAATAAAATAACACCTAGATCAGGAACAGGAGTACAACTCGGAGATGCTGGTGATACAATAACTGTACCTGCTAGTGCAAACTTAACTGTTGGTGGTACATTTACAGCAACGTCAGGTGGTGCTATTCAAAATGCTGCTTTGGCAAACTCAGCAATTACAATCAATGGTTCCGCAGTTAATCTTGGTGGAAGTGTAACTGTAGGTGAAACAAAACCTACAATTTCATCTATTAGTCCTACGGTTGTTACAAACGCTCAAACAGCAATTACAATTTCAGGTGGTAATTTTATTTCAGTACCAATCGTAGAAGCAATTAATTCAACTGGATCTATTATTTCTGCTGATTCAGTTTCATTTACAAATGCAAGTACAATAGTAGCTACATTTACACTAGCAACTGATGGAACTTATTTTTTAAGAATAGAAAACAATGATGGTAATGCAGTAAGAAGTGGTACAGCTTTATTAACAGTATCAGATGTTCCAGCATGGACAACTTCAGCAGGGTCGCTAGGTTCTTTTTCTGGCGGAGACAATATTGGAACTATAAATTTAACAGCAACAGACTCAACATCAATGGCTAAAGTTTCTGGAACTTTACCTGGTGGTATTACATTAAACTCTGGTGGATCAGGAACCTCAACATTGACTGGAACTGAGTCGGGTGCTACAAGTGATACAACATATAGTTTTACAATTCGTGCAACAGATGCACAAGGGCAAACAGCTGATAGAGCTTTTTCTCTAACATTTACATTTGGTGCAAATAATTCGGGGCAATTTAACTAGGATAATATTATGGCAGATAGTTATTTAAATAAAACACCATCATCAGCAGGAAATAGAAAAACATTTACTATTTCAACTTGGGTAAAAAGATCAAAATTAGGTTATGACTATGCTTATATGGTTACTGCTGGACAATATAGCTCAGATCAAATGGCTCAATTTAAATTTGATTCAAACGACCAATTAAATATATCTGGTTATGCTTCTAATGGGAATAAAGATTTTAGAGTTCATACAAATAGAAAATTTAGAGATACAAATGCTTTTTATCATCTTGTTGCTGCTGTTGATACTACACAAGCTACAGAAGCAAATAGAGTAAAACTTTATGTAAACGGAGTACAAGAAACTTCTTTTGCTGAAGCAACATATCCATCACAAAACTATGATACAGCATTTAATTTAAATGGCATAGAATCTAATATAGGTATAAGAAAAGGCACAAGTACTTATTTTGAAGGTTATTTAAGTCATGTTGCTATGGTAGATGGTGCAGCTTTAGCTCCAACATCATTTGGTTCTACAGATGCTACTAGTGGTATGTGGAAATTTAAATCACCAAGTGGAATTACTTGGGGTACAAATGGTTTTCATTTAAAATTTGAAAACTCTGGCAGTTTAGGTTTAGATAGTTCTGGTCAAACAAATAATTACACAGTTAATGGAAGTCTAAAACAATCAATAGACACACCATCAAACAATTTTATGACTATGAATGTTTTGGATAATCAAAATCAAGCTTCAACATTTACTATGGCTAATACAAAAATTGAATGGAATACAAACAACAAAACAAACTTTGGAGCTTGGTCCATGAATAAAGGCAAATGGTATTGGGAAATGAAATATGCTAACATTACAGGTGGTGCTAATCTTATGATTGGTATAGTTAGAGATCCAACAGGAATAGGTTCAAGAGATCCATCAGACTGGCCAGGGCATGACAATAATGGATTTTCTTATTATGCTGCTAATGGTCAAAAATATTATAATGGTTCAGGTTCTTCTTATGGAAACAGTTTTACAACAAACGATATTGTTGGTGTAGCTTTTAATGCAGACACACGAACACTTTGGTTTTCAAAAAATGGAACATGGCAAAACTCAGCAACAATTTCTGAAATAGCAGCTGGAACAACTACAAACTCTGCTTGGACAGGTATTGGTTCTGCTAGTAATGAATGGTTTCCTGCAACGTCTGGATATGATGGTAACAAAGGAGAATTTAATTTTGGAAACGGATATTTTTCAACAACCCCGGTGTCTTCAGCAGGAACATCAAGCACTGGAGACGATTCAGTTTGGGAATATGATTGCCCAACTGGGTTTTATGGTTTAAATACAAAGAATCTAAATACTTATGGATAGGATATAATTATGGCATTTGCAGCAATTTCAAAACCCGGCTTACACATGAACACTAAACTTTACACTGGTGACGGTTCAGCAACACAAGCAATTACAGGAGTTGGATTTCAACCTGATTGGATATGGATTAAATCAAGAGATGCAACTCATGATCACTATTGTTTTCAATCTATACTAGCTAATAAATATGGTTTAGAGCCATCAGATACTAGTGCTGAAAGAACACCAGCATTAGGTAGTTTTAATAGTGATGGTTTTACTTTTGCATCTACAGACGGATTTTATAACACTAACTCTGGTACTTATGTATCTTGGAACTGGAAAGCAGGTGGTGCTACTGGTTCATCTAATAATGATGGTTCAATAGCTACTACTGTTACAGCTAACACAACAGCAGGTTTTTCTATAGTTAAATTTAATAAAAGTAGTTTAGCTGCAAACTCAACTATGGGTCATGGACTAGGTAAAGTTCCTAAAGCTATATTTTTTAAAAACATATCTAACGCAGATAGTTGGTATGCTTATCATGAACAATTAGGTGGCGGAGCGTATTTAGTTCCAAATGATACTAATAATGCACAAACTAGCACTGGTTTTATGAATAGTAGTACAGCTCCAACAACTTCAGTTTTTACACAAACTAGCACATTTTGGGGAACTTCTAATCATGATGTTTTAGCTTTTTGTTTTGCTGAAATAAAGGGTTACAGTAAATTTGGAAGTTATATGAATACAGGTAGTGCTGATGGTCCATATTGTTATACTGGTTTTCAACCTGAATTAGTTATAATAAAATCATCTGATAGAAATGGTTCTAACTGGAATTTATTAGATAGAAAAAGACCAGCTAGAAATAGAACAGACTATAGAATTAAAATAACTGGTAGCACTGAACAAACAGGTAGTGCTAACTCAATTGATATTTTATCTACTGGTTTTAAAATAAGAGGTGTTGATGATGACGTTAACGCTGCTGGAGCAGGAGATGACTATTTGTATTGGGCTTGGGCTAAGAATCCATTTGTAGCAAACGTAGGAGAGTCAATACCAACAACGGCATTTTAATTATGGCATCAATTTTAAAAGTAGATACGATACAAGATCAAGCTGGTAATCTAATTATCAGTAAAGATTCTGGTGGTGGAGGATTTGAAGGAACTTATTTTTCTTCAACAAGTCCAAAAGTATTTACAGTTAAAGTTATTACTAAAACCGCAGCTTCTCCATATCACGGTGTTGGAAGCACGTTAGGTTATGAAGTAAATGGTATTGAAACACCTATTATTGAATTAAAAGGTAATGATACAGGCAAACCTTACTACTACAAGTTTGATCAATCAGATGCATCAAACGCTACACACCCATTAAGATTTTATAACAACGTATCAAAAGGAACTCAATTTACAACTGGTGTAACAACATCAGGCACACCAGGTAATGCTGGTGCACACACAACTATTGCAGTTGATAATGATACACCAAACGTTTTATACTACCAATGTTCATCACACGCGAACATGGGTAATTTTGTAAATCATAATTCATCTACAATTAACACAGGTGTATTTTTAAAATTACCAGTAGCTGATGGATCAAATGGTCAATCAATAACTACTAATGGATCAGGGACCTTATCTTTTGCAACAGTAACAGAAACAAAACCTACAATTTCATCAGTTACTCCTTCGGTTATTACAAATGATGCAACAAACGTAGTTATAGCTGGAGCTAATTTTCAAGAAGTTCCTTTTGTTGATGCAATTAATTCTTCAACAGGAGCAATAGTAACTGCAAATTCTGTAACATTTACAAGTGCAAGTTCTATTACGGCAAACTTTACATTACCAGTAGATGGTACATATTTTATTAGAATTGAAAACAATGATGGATTAGCTGTAAGATCAGGATCAGCAATATTAACTGTATCAGATTTACCTTCATGGACAACTTCTGCAGGTAGTTTAGGAACAGTGGCCGCAACAGGAAGTGTTAACTTTACAGTTGCAGCAACAGATGCTACAAGCTATGCTAAAACATCTGGAACTTTTCCAGGTGGTGTAAGTATTAATGCAGGAACCGGTGTAATATCTGGTACTGAGTCAGGGTCAACTGCTACAACTACGTATAGCTTTACTATACGAGCAACAGATGCACAGGCCCAAACAGCAGACCGTGCGTTTACTATTACAATATCTCACGGCGCATCAGGAGGAGGACAATTTAACTAGAATATTATGACAGCAATAGCACCAACTACAGAATTAAAACGAACTATATCCTCAGCAGGAAGCCAAACTAAATGGGGTGCTTCTGCTTGGGTTAAGCAGATGTATTCTAACAATGCTCAATCTCAACCAGTATATTGTTCATCAAAATCTGATACTACTGGAAATTTAAGAGGAATATTTGTGACGTCTGATGATAAGTTACAAGTAGCTTATTATGATGGTGGTTATCAATTTCGAGTAGAAACAAATAGATTACTAAGAGATCAATCTGCATTTTACCATATATGTATTGCATATGATTCAAGTCAAGCAACTGCAGCAGATAGAATTAAAATTTATATTAATGGAGTTTTAGAAACAAGTTTTTCTACTTCAACTTATCCTGCACAAAATGCTACATATAATTTTTTTGGAACAGATATTACTCAATTAATTGGTTCTTTAAGAGAAGGTTCAACTATTTGTAATTCATGTGTAATATCACACATACATGTTACAGATGGTTATTGTTATCCTGCAAGTAGCTATGGTTCAACAGATGCAACCACTGGACTGTGGAAAATAAATACAAGTCCAAGTGTAACTTATGGAACTAATGGTTTCTTTTTATTAAAAAATGATGCCGCATTAACAGATAGAAGTGGTCAAGGAAATAATTTTACTTTAGGTTCTGGTACAATTACAGCAACAAAAGATTGCCCTTCTGATAATTTTTGCACGTTTAATCCTTTGTATCGTGATGATAGTAGTGACATTAGATACTCAAATGGAAACACTACTGTGTCTAATGTAGATACTGTTTGGGAAAGTACTTATGGAACATTAGGTTTTACAAAAGGCAAGTTCTACTGGGAATTAAAAATTGAAGCATTAAATTCTTCTAATGGTTATGCAAATGCAGGAATACAATGTATAGATAAAGTATTTGCTGGTAGTGGTACTGGTATGGGATTTGCAGGAAACACTAATGCAAATTTTACAGCTAACACTGCAAGTGCAGGTTTTGAAATAGATTATAGAGGTGGAAGTAATAATAATAATATGAGTGGTGGTTCAAATTTAGGCGATACAGGAATAGATTATTCTAATGGAGATATACTTGGTTTTGCAGTTGATATGGATAATAGAGCATTATATATGCACAAAAACGGAACTTATATTACAGTAGGTGGAAATGTAGGGGTACCAACATCAGGTGCATCTAAAACTGGTGCTATTGCAATACCAACAATTGTTAGCACGTGTTCTCCTGCGGCTGGAATTTATGGTGCAAATGCAATATTTAATTATAATTTTGGAAATGGAATGTTTAAAACAACGGCAGTAGCTAGTGCAGGAAGTAATGCTTCAAATATAGGAACGTTTGAGTATGATGTTCCGGCGGGCTATACTGCGCTATCAACGAAAGGACTTAACGAATAATGGCCTACACAACTATAAATAAGAGTTCGAGTTACATAAAAAATTTAACATATGCAGGGAACGGTGGAACAAATAATGTTACAGGAGTTGGATTTCAACCTGATTTTGTTTGGGTAAAAGATAGAGAATCTACATCAAATCATAATCTTTATAATAGTGCATCTGGAACTACAAAATATTTAGAATCTGATGCAGGTACAGAACAACAAACAGGTGCAAATACTTTAACATCATTTGATAGTGATGGATTTACTTTAGGAGACCATGGTGAATCTAATGGTAATGGTAATGGTTTTATTAGTTGGAATTGGAAGGCAGGGACAACATCAGGAATAGCAACTAATGGTGCTACTGATATTACTCCATCTTCTTACTCATTTAATCAAACCGCAGGTTTTAGTGTTATAAACTATACAGGGAATGGTAACACTCCCACACAAATAGCTCATGGTTTAGGAGCAGCTCCAGGTTTTATAATTGTTAAAAGACTTTCAGCTCCAGACAATAACTGGGTAGTTTATAATCCAGGTACTGGTTTAGGTAATACTAAATATTTAAAATTAGATACAACTGATAATGCTATTACTGCAGGTGGAGCAGCTTGGGAAAATACTGATCCCGATAGTGTTAATTTTACAGTAGGAGATCACGGTCAAACTAATGCAAGTGGTGAACCTTATGCTGCTTTTTTATTTGCTGAAAAAGCTGGCTATAGTAAATTTTCAACGTACATGGGTAATGCTAATGCAGATGGTTCTATGATCTACACTGGTTTTGCTCCATCATGGGTTCTTATAAAAATGACTGATGGTTCAGCAGATGGTTGGTGGATTGTAGATAATACAATTGGTAATATGTTACCTAATCCTAACACTAGAATGTTAGTAGCAAATACAACTGGAGCAGACAATACTAGTGTATCTCCTTTTATAGATTTTTATAGTAATGGTTTTAAAATAAGATCAGCTTGGGCGGGTGTAAACCAAAGCACAAGTACTTATGCATATTTTGCTTTTGGGCAAACCATAGTCGGCACAAATAATACTCCGGCGACTGCCTTGTAGAGGTAGCCTCGCATGTATTTTGGTGCTACACCCTTTTCGGCAGCAGCCTTTTCAGATGTAGGTTTTTCTCCTAACGCGTATGTTAATGTATTAGGCAACAGATTAAATGTATCTGTTGGTAATTCAACTATTATTGGACAAGCTAACGTATCTGTTACAGGTAAACGAGTAAACATAGGTACTAGTGATGTAACTATTGTTGCAAAAGCTGTAGAAGTATTATCAGGTAATGGTTTAGAATTAGGTATTGGTAACGCGCAAGCTTCTATACCAAAAAATGTACCGGTTACTGGTAATGCATTTGAACTAGCAAATGGAACGGTAATAGTAAAAGCAGGTGCTAAACCAGATATAACTGGTCAAGGTTTAGATATTGGCACTGGTAATGTTACAATTATTGGTAAATGTAATTTAACAGTTACAGGTAATGGCTTTGAAGTAGCTCTTGGTAATGCAACAGCTAAAGCAAATGCAACAGCTATTGTTACAGGAAAACGAGTTAACATAGCTACTAGTGATGTAACAGTAATAGCTAAAGCTAAAATATTACCAACTGGTAATAGGTTTAATGTTGGAACATCTGACGTATTAATTAGAAAATGGGAAGCGGTACCAACAAACGCTACTCAGATTTGGACGGAGATATAATATGTTTTTTGGAGCAACATCTTTTTCAGCAACAACTTTTGCAGGGGTCGGAATACAAAATGTAGTAGTTTTAGTTAATGGAAAAAGAGTAAACGTAGCTGTAGGAAATACAACAATTGGGTCAGGAGTTAGACCATCTGGCAGTAGAATTAACCTTGCATTAGGTACGGTTTCTGTGGTATCATGGAATCCAATAGATCCAAACGCAGGGCAAACATGGGTCCCAATAGACCCACTTAACCCATAGGAGAATTATGGCATCAACATACTCGAGTAATTTAAAATTAGAATTAATGACTACTGGTGAGAAGTCAGGTACATGGGGTACTATAACTAACACCAATTTACAACAATTAGAACAAGCTTCATCTGGATATATATCAATTGATGTTGCATCTTCAGACCAAGCATTAGCTATAAGCAATGGCGCAGTATCTAACGGTAAAAATTTATATTTAAAACTTACAGGTACGCTTGGAGCTAATAGAACTGTAACAGTTCCAGACTCAGTAGAAAGAGTTTATGTAGTTCAAGACGCAACAGATAGATCAGCTAATAGATATACTTTAACTTTTAAAACTGTGTCAGGTACAGGAATAAGTTTACCTGTAGCATCAACTTGTTTAGTTTATGCTGATGGTACAAATGTTAATCTAGGTTTAGTTCAAAAAGGATATATTACTACAACAGGTACATATACTACAGTTGCTAATGATCAAGTATTAGTAGATACAAGTGCATCAACAGTAACAGTAAATTTACCTGCTTCACCATCTATTGGTAATGAAGTGCATTTTATAGATAGTAAAAATTTTTTTAATTCAAATAATTTAACCATAGGCAGAAATGGTTCTAACATTTTGGGCTCAGCATCAAATTTAGTAGTTAGTGTAAACGGTGCAGCATTCACTTTAGTCTATGTTAATACGGCTAGAGGTTGGGTCTATAAAGATAAAATATAGGAGCTTAACAGATGGCTCTCATTGAGTTTAAATTTAAACCCGGTATTGATAAACAAGACACAGAGGTTGGAGCTGAAAACCGTTGGGTTGATTCTGACAATGTTAGATTTAGATATGGACTACCAGAAAAAGTTGGTGGTTGGGCTTCACTTACTACGGATACAATTGTAGGTGTTGTTAGAAAACAACATGCTTTTGTAGATAACGATGGTAATAGGTACGTGGCCCTTGGAACAGATAAATTTTTATTATTATATTTTGAAGGTCAACTATACGATATTACACCTGTTAAAACTACATTAACATCTGCAACCATTGCAACAACAAATGGTTCACCAACATGCACAATTACAAAAGCAGCACATGGTGTAAAAGTTGGAGACATTGTACAATTAGATTCAGTAACTTTACCAGGTGGTACAGGTTATCAAAACTCTGATTTTGAAGATAAAAATTTTCAAGTAATAGGTGTACCTACTACAGGCACATTTACAATTAATCAATCAAGCAATGCAACTGGAACAGTATCAACTGGTGGTAGTTTAAGTGTAATACCTTATGAACATATTGGTCCTAGAGAACAAACATATGGTTATGGTTGGGGAATGGATCCTTGGAGTAATGGTAAATGGGGTGAAGCAGCTGCAGCATCTGATGTTACACTAGAACCAGGTCTTTGGTCATTAAGTAATTATGGAGAAGTATTAGTTGCAACAATATTAAATGGTAAAACTTTTACATGGGATTCTGGTATTGCTGCAAGATTAACTACACGTGCATCAACAACTACATCTAATTTTGAAACAACAAACAATCCAACTAAAACAAGAGTTACATTAATTTCACCAACAACACGTCACTTAATTCATTTAGGTACAGAAACAATAATAGGCACACCTGATTCACAAGACGATATGTTTATAAGGTTCTCGGACCAAGAAGCAATAAACACTTACGCACCTTCAGCAACTAATACAGCTGGAACACAAAGACTACAAGATGGTACAAAAATTATAGGTGCATTAAAAGCTAAAGAAGTTATTCTAATATGGACTGATAATGCATTGTACACAATGAAGTTTATTGGTTCTCCTTTTACATTTGGTTTTGAACAAGTAGGAACTAACTGTGGATTAATAGGACAAAATGCAGTTGTAGAAATAGACGGTGCTGCGTTTTGGTTAAGTCCTAAAGGTTTTTTTATGTTTGATGGTACTGTTAAATCTTTATCTTGTACTGTTGAAGATAATGTATTTGATAATTTTGATACTACAAAAGGACAACAAGTTTCAGCAGGTTTAAATAATCTATATACAGAAATTACTTGGAGCTATCCAAGTGCATCGTCTGATTTTAATGATAAGTATGTTGTATTTAATTTTGGTGAATCTGCTGGTGTACCTGGAGGTGTATGGTACACAGGAACAGAAGCTAGAACAAGTTGGATAGATGCAACTATATATCCAAACCCTTATGCAACTAAATACAACTCAACAGCTACCGGCACATTTCCTGCGGTGGTTGGACAAACTGGTTTAGGACAAACTACATATTTTGAACACGAAGTAGGAACAGATCAAGTTAATCCTAATGGTACTACAACT
>MDSW01078814.1_pt1 | contig 14396 bp, 8 predicted proteins | sample 811171 | NCBI WGS metagenome assembly MDSW01 (sample SAMN05326641, study PRJNA326480) | marine metagenome | isolation source: seawater | place: Atlantic Ocean: North West | collected 2012 | reverse complement strand
CTCCGACGCCGGACGCCCGCGGTCGGGTCTGGGGCGGTCCGGGGTTTCGGGAGTCCTCCGCCGCCGCCGCCGCCGCCCCGCCGCGGCGATACGAGTCGCTCGTCGCGGCAGACGCGGCGCGTGGCGTCGCGCGGGACGCCGGCGCGGCCTCGCCCGGAGACGGCCGCGTCGTGTTCCTCCGCGGCGCGCGCGAGATCAAGAGCACGGTCGGAAGCTTCGACACGATCGGCATCGAGAGCGGCGGCGGCGCGCTCGATCGCGCGGCGAAGAAGCTTGGCGAGGTCATCCCGGAGGCGGAGGCGGACGCAGCCGTAGAGTCCCTCGCGGCCGCGACGGACGTGAACGACGCCGTCGGGCAGTGGTGGACGCCGAAGGATGACGCCGACGGCGCCGCGGACGTCGCCGCGAGAATCGACGACGTCTTCGAGACGCTCCGATTCGACCCGGAGGACGTCGTCGTCGTCGTCGGGCACAGCCTCTTTCTGCGCGCCGTCGCGAGGCGATGCGTCGCGCCGGCGCTCGCGGCGACCGCGCCGGACCTCGTCGAAAACTTGCGGCAGAATAAACTCGAAAACTGCGGGTGCGTCGGGATGGACGTCGAATTCGAGGGGGACGGGGGCGCGCCGGTGATCGTCGACGCGAGGCTCATGTTCGGCTCGGGGTTCGGGCGCGCAAATCGCAGAGACGAGTGATGGACGCCGGCTCGACGCCGACGCGGCGTCGTGGAGTGCGCAGTAGACATTCATCCATGTAGCCTTTTCTATGATGTCGTGCTCGCATCATCCAGAGCTCGATATGAAGTCTGCGCGTGGGCGCGGGATTGGTTTTATCCGGTCAGACGAGAGCGACGAGCGCGGCGCGGGCGCGGACGGGGAAAGCCAGCCGCGTCGTCAGGGAAAAACGTGCGTCTTTGCGAAGAAACAAAAACCCGCGGCGCCGCGCCATCTCTCGGGTGCTGTTGTGCTTGTAAGGCACGTGCTGGACGATCATCATCCGGGTATCAAGCCGGTTCAGTCCGCCCGTCACAGAGGTGTCGTCACCGAGACGGCGGGCACGCGGGTGGGGGTCCTTCGCGACGTGACGCGAAACGTTTCGTTTCGACGCACCTCCTTCCTCCTTCCCTATGCGTCGTCGCCCGGCGCGCGCGGCGACGTCGGTCACGTTTCCCCCCAGCCGATGCCGTGCTGCGGGTGTCGTATCATCCCCCCTCCCGCCTCGTCTTCACTTCACATCACCTCGTGTATCGTCTCGAGGTCCACATGTTTGTCCGTCCCGAGCGTCTCGTCCAGCTCCGCCCACCACGTGTCCAGGAACTTCTCCGCGATGATGCGGAACCACGGGGACCAGCGCAAGCCGCTCGCGGGGTCCATCATCTCGCGAAGCTCCTCGCGCGTCACCCACTTCGCGTCGTCGATCTCCTCCGGGTTCGGCTGGAACGTCACGTCCGCGTCGGGCTTGATGAACAAGATGTAGTCCATCTCGTGCTCTCCCCACGGGCCGCCGCTCATCGCCTGGTCCTCCGCGAACTCGTCCGCCGCGCAGTAGTGCAGCCTCGTCAGGTACTTGAACTTAGAGATGGGCACCTGCTCCGGAGCGATGCCGAGCTCGTGCTGCAGCTTGCGGACGGCCGCGCGCTTCGCGCCGGGAACCGTCCCGGCGGCGATGTCCTCGTCTGTGTCCACCTCGGTGGGCTCGTATCCGTACAGAGGGTGAGAGCAGCACGTGTTCGTCCACAGCGACGGGAACGTGATCTTCGACGCCGCGCGCTGCTGCAGCAAGAGCTCGTTCCTCGCGTTGAACAGAAACACGCTGAACGCGCGGTGGAGCATCCCGCGCGGCTGCCCGGGGTTGAACCTGTGCGCCGCGTACTTACTGTCGTGCCCCACGATCGCGTCCTTCTCGTCCTGAACGCGCGAACGAGGAATGGGAACGGTTAGCGGAAGGGGGCCGAAGACGCGGGAGGGACGCGTGGCATCGTCCTAGGTTTTTTCCTCACGGCGTGGGGTCGACCGAAACGATCGCGACGCACCACCAGGATGCACTCGTCGCGGTACATGAGATCCTCCTGCGTGCCCGAGCCGTCCCACGCGGCGGCGGTCGACATGACTCTTCTCGTCGCGCGCGTGTCGCGCCGCGACGCGAATCTCCGGTAGAGCGCCCTGCGCACGCTCCCCCAGGGGCGCGCGCGGAGCATTGCACGGCGCGTTCCGAAACTCGGCGCGACCGCCCGCAAATCGGCGCGTCCCGCGCGCGTCGACATTCGCGCGACGCCGGCGAAGTCGCGCGCTGACAGATACGTCGTCAATCGTTCGGTCGGTTCGTCAGCCTCGTCTTTCGCGATCGTGCCCACACAACTGTCGCAGGCCGCACGCGAACGTCAGAGAAGGACATGCCGTCGTCCGCGCGCGCGACGCCGCAAGTCGGCGCGGTCACGCCGCGCAGTCGCGCGCGCTCGCGCGCACGAGGCGTTCGGGGAATGCGCTCGGGGTCGCTCGGCGCGGGACCCCGCGACGTCTTGACTCGATTTCGGTTTCCGTGGCAGGAGGACGCGCCACAGGACGAACCGTCGGGCGGTGACGTGCTCGACGTCGCTCGCGCCGCGAGCGACGAGGCTCGCGCCGAGCGCTTGGCGCAGCTCGTACAGTCCTACGCCGATCGAGGGTCCGAGCGCCCAGCGAGCATGGGCGCCTCGCCCCCGCCCCTCCCCGCCGGCTACGACGTCTGCGTCCAGCCCCCCACTTCAGGATCCGGCGGGAAACACCGCATCGTCGTCCGGACAACCGTGCCGGCCGAAGGCACCACCCTCGGCAGGAGCGAGGGTGGAGGCGAGGGCCGGGGCGAGGTCGTCGGATGGGTCACGTGCTGGCGCAAGAAAAAACCCACGAGCCGCGGCGTCGGCGGCGGCGGCGGCGGCGGCGACCGAGTCGGGGGCTCGCTCTTCATCTCGAGCGTGGAGGTGAAGAAGGCACATCGGCGCCGCGGCGTGGCGTCTCGGCTCTTGCACGAGGCGGAGGCGCTGGGCGCGTCGGAGGCGTTCGCGTGCGAGGAGGCGTCCCTCACTGTGTTGCGAAATAACGTCGCTGCGATCGCGCTGTACGAACGCTCAGGGTACGCCGTGGACGAGGGCGGCGCCGGACCGGGCGCAAGGCTCTTCACGATCCTCACCGACCCACAGAGGATCCTCCAGAGGCGCATGTCCAAGCGACTCGGGGGGCGAAGCGACGCGGCCGCCGACGCCGCGGCGCAGAAACGCGTCGCCGCGCTACGAGACGGGGGAGGGCCCGGAGGATTCTACGACCGAGGCGGGCGGTGACGCGGGTGACCGCGCGGAGCGAGGAGGCACGAAGCGTCGCCCGCGAAGACGACCGCTTTTCGTTAAAAATGTCGCTGGCGTAGATATTCGTCGTCCTCGTCTTTTCGTTCGGTCTCCGCGACGTTCCTCCTCCTCCGCACACGACGCCGCGGCATGGCGTCGGATCCGTCCCGGACGTGCCGGCCCGGGAGCCCCGGGCGGGTGCTCTTGCTCGTGGCGATCGTGTTCTTCGCGCTCGTGCTGGTGCGCCACGTCGCGGTGCTCGCGGGGGCGCGCGACGTGCCGTCCGAGTACGAGGTGGTGTTGCCTCTCGAGGAGGGAGGGCGACGTTTGGGGGGCGAGAGCGCGGCGCCGCGACCGCCGTCACCCCCCGCGCCCTCGGCGTCTCCGCCTCCGCCGACGGCGAAGGCGTGGGCGCGACAGTGGGAGAGCGATTTCGGGGCGTCGGAGCTGGGCGTCCCGCCGAGACGAGTCGACGGGAACGACGCCTGGGACGATCGCACCGCGCGCGACGAGCATCCCCCTCTCCCTCCCGTCCCCGCGCAGCCTTCCGCGAGCCCTCCTCCCCCCGGGGCCCCCGCGATGCCTCCGCCGAGGGCACCCGCGTACCCGCCCCCGCCGGGAATACACACGTACTCCAAGCGCGTCCCCGCGATCGAGGGCGGATACCACGTGCACACGGGCAAGATCGTCAACGCCACGGGCCACGAGATCGGCCTCAGCGCGGACCCCTCGCGCAACTTCACCCTCCCCTCGGATAGATTGGAATCGGAACCGGAACCGACGGAGGCGCGCGCCTTGCCCTCGACGCCCGCGACCGAACCCGCGCCCTCGACCGAATCCGAACCCGAATCCGCGGGAGCGCATCTGCCGCGCGCCGCCGTCGTGGACGCGGACGAGCCCGCGGGATCGGTCGCGGCCGTCGAGGGTGAGACGAAGCCCGCGCCCGGTGCCCGCGAGTCCACCGTCCCGCGCGTCCCGGGCGTCGGCGAGCGCGTCCCTCTCCCCGGCCTTCCGTCGCACTGCGCCGCGGAGGCCTCGGCGGACTTCGACGGCCCGGCTCTCGTCTGGGGGATGGATCACAGGGTCGCCAGCGCGGCGGCATGCTGCGAGGCGTGCCGCGCGCACGCGGAGAAGCACGCGGGGGAGGCGGAGGAGAAGCGATGCAACAGCTGGGTGTTCTGCCCCGAGGCGAAGTGTTGGGCTCCGGATATCTGGAACCACACGAAGGGAGAGTGCTGGTTGAAGCGGCAGGAGGACGCCGACGCGCCGAAGGTGAACTTTCGCGGCTCGTACCCGCCGGAGTTCCGCGCGCATCACAGAACCGCGCCCACGCACGTCGCGTGGCAGGCGGGGGTGCTCGGCGCGAGCTCTAGGACGACGTAGCAAAGGAGCGTTTGGGGGCGTACCCTCGCGTTGGAAGGATCGATTCGTCCTCCGTCGCGTCGGGAGTCGGTTCTCAATAACAGGTGGTGATAGTCTTGTGGTGCGGCGGGGACTGGTCCCTGAGCTTTTCCCCTGTCGTCCACAGCCACCAGTCCAGGGCGACGCACGTCACGGGCGGTCTGTCCCCGCGCCCGCTCCCGAACTCCGGGCAGAGCTCTATTTCGTCCCTAAGCCTCGCCTCGAGCGCTTTTCTGATTCGCTCCACCGCCTGCACCGTCGCCGCGCGGATCTCGATCTCCTCCTCGCTCCCCGCCGGGACGGACCCTCGCGATTCCACGGTCTGCTCGAGCGCGGGGGCGTACTTCAGGATCCCGAGCTCCCTCAGGACCACGGGGACGCGATAGTCCGCGAACGTGGTGAGCTCCCCGATGCTCTCCCCGAAATCCCCGAGGCCTCTCCCTCGGAAACGGCCCCAGACGTCGGCGACAAAAATCTGCGCGCGCTTCATGAGATACACCTGCGAACCATCCCTCGGATGCACGCACTGGTCCCGGAACCCGGGGAAGGTCTGCGCGACGAGGTCCACGAGGCACGGCGCGCTCTTCTGCGCCGCCTCGATGAGCGCGGTGACTCGCCCGCCCCAGTGTCTGTTGAGGCCGATGCCGATCTCGCGCAGGAGCCTCGCGCGCTCGCGCTCGAGCGGGAGCGTTCGCGGCCAGCCCAGGAGCGCGCGGAGGCCGGGGCCGTCTATTGCCTCGAGCCGCGCGGGGTCCAGGCAGCCGCGGTCCGCCTCGAGGGCGCGACGGAGCCCGCCCGCGATGTGCTCGTACTCCAGGCCCTGCACCGCGAGCTGGTCGGGGTGCCATGCCCGCTCTTCCGCCGAGGCGCTGAGTTCGTCCGCGCCCGAGGCGTGTTCGGGCGGCGTGCCCACCAAAATCACGGGTCCCGAATCCGTCACGGGGAGGCCGCTGTTGAGCAAGTACCGAGCGGTCGTGTCGAACTGATGGTACGCCTTCTTCGCCTTCTTCACGTCGGCGATCGCGTCGTGGTCCGGCCAGAAGCAAAAGTTGATGGCGTCCACCGCGAGGAGGTACAGCGCCGTGAGCTCCGGGTCGGTCTCGTCGGCGAAGTGCACGCGGTCCGCCTCGAACGCGTCGGGCGCGAGCACCCCCGCGATCGTGCGCGCGTCGAGCTGAGACACCGCGTGCTCGATGCGGCGCTGGATGATCTTCACGTGCAATGCCGTCGCAGAGACGCGCTTCGTGCTGTCGCGCACCAGCTGGCAAGACGACGCCATGCTCCGAGCTGGGTAGGGCGTTGTGAGGTACGACGAGCAGACAATTCGCCGTGGTGTTGTTATTTATCGTGACGGGGCCGCCGGACTCCACGAAAGTCCAAAAAGCGTCGGAACCGACGAAGAGACGGAACGCCGCCGCGGCATCATCCCTCGAGACGCCCCCAGCGCGGTTCGACAGCTCCGCGCGTGCGACGCGATGCACGCCCGCGTGGCAGCCTCGCGCGCGGGCGCGCCGTGCGCCTCGGCGGCGCTCCCCCGTCACTCACGACTTCGGCGAGGAGCCATTCGTCGGTCCGCCGCCGAAGCGCACCGCCGACGAACCGCCGACGCCGGCGACGCTCCACCCGCCCCCGGCGCGCTCCTGCTCTTCGGGTTCCACCGCGCCGAGATCGAGCCCCTCTCGCATCTCGTCAGCGCGCTCGCCGAGGAGTTGGAAGTGCCCGCCGCGCGCAACATCGCGCTTGTGCGCGTCGCCGGCGCCGACCTCGCGCGCTCCGCCGAGTCTCTCCTCGGGGAGGTGGACGACGGCGCGCCCGAGGACGCGTCGTCCGACGGCGGCGGCGGCGCGACGCCTCCCGCGGCGCGGTGCATCCTCCTCCGCGGCGACGCCGCGAAGGCGCTCATGCCCGACCTCCGCCTCGAGATGTACGACGCCGGGTTCGCGCCGTGCGTCTTCGGCGGCATCGTCGCCTCGCACCGAGGCCGTCCCCTCGCCGCCGTCGCCTCCGCCGTCGTCGACGCGCACGAACGCTACTGGGACCTCGGCGCGACCCCCGAGGGCCATGCAGCGCGTGTTTCTGGTGGTTCCGACGCCGCGCCGCCGCCACCTAAACCCGAATGGGCGCAGACAACGGCCTGGGCCGGGGAGGAGGAGTGGTCGCCCTCGGACGCGATCTGTTCGATGTCGCTGACGCTCGACGCCGCCGACGTCCTCGACACGCCCGCGTATCACACCGCCGCGGACGACGACGATGACGACGACGGCTCAGGCTCGGGCTCGGGCTCGGGCTCGGGCTCCCAGGCCGCGCCCCCCACGCGGCGCGACGAGAGTGCCGTCGTCGTGCTGGACGGCGTCGTGGGCGAGCCGCTCCGCGCGGCTCTCCTGGACGCGGCGACCGAGCCCGGTTGGTCGCACGACGAGCGCGGCGCGCCGCCCGCGCCCAAATGGCGGAGGGAAACCTCTGACGTCGTCGACGCGGCGACCCCCGCGAATGCGAACGCGTCGTCGTCGTGGGGGCTGGGCGAGGAGGCGCTCGAGGCGATGGCGCGCGCGGCCCCGACGCGCGTCTTCCTCGCGCGCGTCGCCGCGCTGTACCCCGAGCACGACGTCCGGCTGATGCCCGCCGACGCGCTGGAGCCGGACGGAGTTCCCGGCGCCGCCGCCGAACTCGGCGGCGGCCCCCTGCGGACGATCGCGCCCGTCGTGGCCAACGCGGCGGTGCCCTCGGACGCCGGCACGTTCGCGTGGCACGTGGACATGGACCCCGCGGCGCTGGACCCGCGCGCGCCGTTCGCGGAGCGGTTCGGGACGTACGTGAACCGGCGCGCGGGAACGGACGAATCAGACGCGCCGCCGCGGTTCGTCTCCGCCCTGGCGTACCTGAACGGACCCGAGCCGTGGGACCCGAGCCTGGACGCGGAGACGCTCGCGCTCGATCCGGGCACTGGAACGGGCGTGTTCGTGCGTCCGGCGCCGGGGAGGGTCGTCCTCATGGACCAGGACGTGACGCACAGGGTCTCGGCGCCGAGCGCCGCCGCGACGGCGCCGAGGTATTCGCTCGTGCTGAAGCTGCTCTTCTTCCCGAAGGAGAAGCGGGGCCCGGGAATGGGGCTCTGCCGCCCGGAGTGGGGGGAGCCGACGCGGTTCGGAACCGCGGGGGGGAGGAGGGCGCCGCCGAAGGTCACGGGAGAGTGGGAGAACGACGAGGCGTCCGAGTGAGGAGGCGCGCGTCGGGTTAGGGGGGGGAGGGCATCGAAGACAACGCGACGTCGTTTTGGAAAGAATGTGTGAGCGATGAATGACACGACGAATACCTTTCACCCGTTGTCGACTCCCGCGTGTGCCCGTCCCATGGAGAATTCACGCCTCGAACGCGTAGTTCGGGTTGACGGCGATGATCCTGTTGTCCGTCTGGCGCTTTTTCTCTTTGGCCGCCCGCGCCGCGACGGCCTCCGGGGCTTGGTCGAGCTCCGCCCCCGGCGCGTCCGGAAGCTCGGGCGCAGGCTCCGCCTCCTGCACCACAACGAGCGTCCCGTCGCGCTTGATGAGGTGGCCGATGATCGTGCGCGCGAGCTTGAGCTCCGCGAGGAGGTCCTTCGTATCCGCGATCCCCTGCGTGTCCGCCACCTCCTTGATGTACCACGCCGTGAGGTCCGCCTGCTTCATCCCCGCCCCCTCTGAGAGCGTCTCGTCCTCCAGCTCCTTCCGTCGGATGTGCCCCACGAGCATGTCTCGCACTTGCTGGAACTTTTCAAAGGGCACGGTCGCCGTCGCGCGACGAGCCGCGCTCGCACCCTGCCCCTCGCCGCCGACGCCGTCCGCCCCGCGGTGCGCGCCGTCCTGAGATCCCCGACCCCCGGGTTGGTCCGCGTTCGCCTCGCCTTCCTCCCCAACCTCCGCGTCGCCGCCGGCGTCCTCGTCCGGCTCCACCGGCGTATGCCCGTGCGCCTCGAACCATCCGTCGGGAAGGATCGGCCCGAGATCCTCCACGTCGTCGTCCGCGCCGTCGTCCTGCTCGAGCGTGAGATCCCGCGCGTCGACAGCGATGATGGACTCGGATAAGAGCCTCCGCGCCTCGCGGACGTGCGCCGGGAGGACGTCTTTCCGACAGTGCAACCGCGCGAGCGCCTCGCTCAGCCGCACGAGCGCCTCGAGCTGCCGGACGGTGATCCGGTACGCCGCCTGCGATCCGGGCTGCGAGTCCCCGCGCCGGAGCTTGACGTACGCCTCCACGACCTCCCGCTGTGCGTCAGGGGTGAGCTTGGGGCGGATGGTCCGCGCGTAGCGAATGTACCTCTGCAGCTGCTGCAAGGAGTAGTCCACCTCGACGGCGCGTTCGCGGCGCTGGTGCAGGGCGACGATGTGCCTGGCGAGGTTGTAGTCGTGAAACTCATCTGGCTCGTCGATCATGACGTGTACGAGATCGAACCGCGATAGGATCGGCGCGGGGAGGCTCAAGTTGTGCTTGAGCTTCTTGCTCCGGTCGTACCGCCCGCCGTTCGGGTTCGCGGCGGCGAGGATGGACGTCCGCGCGTTGAGCGTCGCGTTGATCCCCGCCTTGGCCAGGGAAATCGTCTGCTGCTCCATCGCCTCGTGAATCGCCACCTGGTCCTTCGCGTCCATCTTATCGAACTCGTCGATGCAGCAAATGCCGTTGTCTGCGAGCATCAGCGCTCCAGCTTCGATGCAGTACTCCCCTGTCTCGATATCCTTCGCCACGGTCGCGGTGAGACCTGCGGCGGAGGAGCTCTTCCCGGACGTGTACACCGCACGCGGTAAAAACGTCGACACGTACTTCAAAAACTGAGACTTGGCGCAACTCGGATCGCCGACGACCAAAACGTTGATGTCGCCCCTCAAGTTGATCCCCTCGCCCGTCTTCTTATGCACGCCCCCGAAGAGCATGAGTGCCACGGCGCGCTTGATGTCCGCGTGCCCGTGCACCGTCGGCGCGACGGAACGCACAAACTTATCGTAAATCGCCGGGTCCTGCGCCATGTTCGAAATGTCCCTTCGCTCCTCCGTCGTGAAGCTCTCCAGCACGTCCTCGTCGTTATCATCGCCGCGGATATTCACCGCGCCGCCGCCTCCCGGGGCGCCGTGGACGGATCCCGCGTTACCCCCAGAGCCGCCCTCGCCACCCGTCGCCGCGGAGGGGTCCGCGGTGTTCACGACGGAGTGCGCGATGAAGACAGTGCGGTAGAAGAGCTCGCGGACACCCATGCTTCGCAAGCCGCTGACGCCCTCGCTCAGCCCGCGCTTGCCCGCGCCGTTGCCGAGCTCGGTGCGATCGCCGGCCATGTTCGAGGGCGCCATCTCGGGGACGACCAGCAACGATCCGGTGAACACCGCCTTATCTCCCGCGCGCGCTTCCTCGACAGCGTCGTGGCGGAGGATCACCTCCATCGATCGCGGGAGGGATCCCGCGGGCACCTCGTTGGCGTTTTCCTGCACGCGCACGCGCTGCCAGTCCACAAACTTGCACCCCTCTCGGCTCAGCGTCCACTTGACCCTGTTCGCGCACTGCTGGTTGAGGCAGATGGAGGGCGTGGTGAACCGGCACTGCTGCTCGACGTTCGGGCACTCGGTGTCGCACTCGACACATTTGAACGATCCGAGGAGCAGCTCAGGCCGCACCTCGCTCGTGCGCGTGACCGTCCCGCTGAAGCTCGTGAGCTGGCCGATGTTCTCCGCCTTGAGCTCGCGGAGGCGGTGCACGCGCGGGAGGTTGACGAACGCGACCCAGAACTCCTTCTCGAGGCCGCCCTCCCAGCGCACCATGTCGGGCTTGTGCTGGCGCACGAACGCCTGCACCGATCGCCGCAGGAAAGGCTGGTACTTGTAGAAGTTCGCCTCCACCGCCTCGTGCGCGAGGGTGTCGTCGTACTCCGCGAGGTGCCGAAAATCGACGTACAGCGTCGTGACGTTGCGATCGTACATCAACTCGAGCTGCTCGACGTAGTCGCGATACGTGGACGCGCCCTCCTCGGGCGCCATCCGCGCATCTCTTGCCCCGCCGTGCGCCCCGCCCTCCTCGGAGCTGTACGCGTTGAGGAACGCGAGGAAGTTTCGCGTCACCTCCTCGCCGCCCTCGACGGCGACGGCCTCAGATGCCATCGCGATGGGTCGGAGGGGTCGGAAAGAGGACCGCCGCCGTGTCCGTGAGAGACGCGACGCCGACTGGACGCGCGGATCTCAACTCCCGCGCGGGCGACACGAGCGATTTGAAATAACGCGGGCTTTTTCTCATTCGCGCGAACACCTTTGTTCTCGTATTGGTTACTCTATACGGTACCTCTAAAATGTTGAGCAATATTGTGTCATACTTTGGTAAAAGTAATTTGGGTTCGCAGTTAATTCCGAAGAACAAAAAATACCTTCTCATGTACGAAACACAGCCCTACGGCGCCGTCGCGCCCGTCTCCGGAATAATTTCTGACGCAGCTCTTCGCATGTGATTCCCGGCATGTACATCGAAGCATGTCCGACCACTGGTCGGCCCGCAAAGACCGTTTTGGTGGCAAGAGCACATCCACTGCGTCTTGTACCTTTTCTTATCAAAGTCCACAGTCTGTCAAAATTTGGGGACATATGGGGACATTTGTCCCCAAATGTCCCCAAATGTCCCCAACTACGGTACGAGTAATGCGCCGAGGCACTATCTTCTCGAAAGTCGATGCTTCCGTCCGCGTCAGCTTTTCCCAGTCCTCGGAAAGGAGTCCTCCGTGCACTCGCCCGGCACGGCCCGCGCGATGTGGGTCGTTGCAGGCCACGACGGGCGCTACGCCATCCGCCCGTACGAGCCGCGGGACCGAAACGTCGTCGGCCTCCTCCGCGCGCTCGCGCACGACGAGGATCCCGACAAGGGTGATTGGGGGAAACCGCCGCATCCGTCCGTGACCCACCGCACTGCGGTGTTGACGGACGCGACGGAGAACGCGCGCGTTGTCGGAGCGGCGAGGGTCATCTGCGACGGCGCTCGCACCGCGCACCTCCAGTTCATCTGCGTGGAGGAGGAGCGCCGCGGGTTGGGACTTGGCGGCGCGCTCCTGGCTTGGGTCGAGGCGATCGCCGCGGAGGCGTTCGGGGCGCGGGAGGTGGAGCTTGAGGTGGATCGTTCGAACGACCACGCGCAAGCAGTGTATCGCAAGCGAGGTTACGCCCACGAAGAGGAAACCTCCGCGGCGAACCGCGCGTGGTCCGAGAACCCGACGATACGCCGCGTCCTCGGTCCGCCGAGGGTGCAGCGATTCGTGAAACGACTCGACCGGGGACCCGCCGCGTCCTCCCGAGCCCCTGTCGCATCCTCGTCGCCGGCGTAGCGGTCCCGGCGTGGGTGAACGTTTTCGTAGTCTAGTCAAATTTGATACCATACGAGTAGTCTTAAACTTTCGTGATAACGTAGCACTCTTCGGTGGACGCACGAGGTGATCCCGCGCTCCGGGGATCCGCCCTCGACCGCGCGACAAAAAGTCTCGTCGCTCGGTTCACACCTCCTCCACGACCGTCCCCGCGGGCACCTCCCGCCCGTCCCACGTCTCGTTCCCGCGGGTGCGCTTCCACCCGCCCCCGTCCCCCTCGCCGGCGCGTTTCCGCCCCCGCGCCGCCCCATCCGACCCCCCGCCCGGGGCGCGCTCGTCGCCCTCCGACGCCGCCGCGAGCGTTTCTCGTTCGCTCGCTAGATTCGCGACGCGCTGTTTCACGCGAGGAGACGCGGACCCGAGCCCCCCCGCGCCGTCCCCGTCCGCGAGCCCGGGAGCGGAGGTCCACGCCGCCGCGGGGAGGCGCTTCGCGGAGGCGAGCGCGGGCGCGGCAAGCGAGGGGAACGCGGCGGGCCACGCCGCCAGCGCCGCATCCGCCGCGGCGTCTCCGAACTTGGTCTCCCCGGAGACGTGCGCCGTGAGGAGGACGTCGAGGACGAACGCGCGCGTCTCGAACGCGCCGCGCTCGTCCCCCGCGATCCGCCGCGCCGCCGTCGCAAACGCCGCCGCCGCCGCGCACGAAGCCAACGCGCCGGCACGATGCGCCGCAGCGGGGGAGGCAGTCGGGTTCACCCAGGGAGCGACGACGGCGACGTCCCCGGTCGTCCCGCCCGGTTTCGTCTTCTTCGGGCGACCGACACCGCGTTTCGGCATCGCGCCTGGGAGTGTCGCCCACTCCCCCCAGGGATCCCCCCCCCCGCACGCGGCCGCGACGGAGGCGTCGAGCTCCGACGCGACAAGCGCGACGATCCCCGCGAGGTCCGCCTCGCGCCCCGCCGCGGCCAAGGCCGAGAGCGCCACCGCCGCGCGCGCCGCGTTCGGCCCGAACGCGCGAGCGAGCGGTGCGCCGTCGTCCCCCGGGGGGGGGTTGGAATCGTCCGCGGCGGTACCGGAGAGAGTCGCGCCGAACCACGCCGCCGCGCACACGTCGGCGTGGCGGTCCCTCGCCGGAATCCCCGCCGCCCCCCGCACAGTCGGGGGGCGGGGATCGTGGGGAAGCCGGAGGACCTCGTCGCGGAACGCGCGCGCGAGCACCTCCGCCGGGACGAGGCCCTCGCGAGCGTCGGCGGCCCATCCCGCCGCGACCGCCGCCGCAGCCGCGGGGCGCGCCGCGCCCGGACGCGACAGATACGCGGCGAGCGCGTCCCGCGCGCGGTCGGACGCCGCCGCCCGATCGAATCCCGACGAACCGGCGGCGGCGCTCGAGCGACCGCCGCGCCCGCCGCGCCCGCCGCCGCGCACTCGCCCCGCGAGTTGAGCCCCCGGGGGTTCGCGCCGCACCCGCGTCGCCACCGCCGCGAGGGTCTCGTCCGCGCCCCCGGACTCGCCCGACTGTGCGTCGCTCTCGCCCACCCCCGCCGCGCCTGATCGGTCGCTCCCACCTCGCTCGACCTCCCCCGCCTCGACGTCCGAGGCGTCCGACCCCAAATCGACCGGTTCGACGCGGACATCTGCGACGGCGGCGCGTCCGGCGGACTCGCGGCGCCTCGAACCTCGCGGCGCGCCGGCGTCGACGCGGCGGCGAAGGTCGTCGATGGCCCGCTGCATGCGTTCAAGCTCGTTCGCGAGCGGGTTCGAGGAAGGCGAGGGAGCGATCTCGGTGGTGAGGGCGTTCGGAGGATCGGCCGGGGGGTCCGTCGGCGGCAGGATGCGCGTCTCCTCGCCCGGATCGCGTTCGGCGGCGGATTTGCGTCCCCTCCGACGCGGCGCGGCGGGGGGTCGTGCCCTCGCGCCGGCATCGTCACGGTCGTGCCTCCCCGCGTCGGTTCTCGAGCGGCGCTCCACCTCGAGCGCCTCCGTGGCTTCGCTCGCCTTCGCCTCCGCCTTCGCTCGTGCCGTCTCCGCGCGCTCGACGTCCGCCTTGGCGCGTTCGAGATCCGCGCGGAGGGTCTCGAGCGCAGCCTCGGCCTCGAGGCGCTTGCCCCTCGCCGCGCTCGCCTCGGCGCGGGCCGTCGCCGCGTCGCGCGCGAGCTTCGCCGATTCCCGTCTCGCGGCAGCGAGCGCGTCGAAATGAACGATAGGCGGCGCGGGGGAAGGAACGGGGGTCTCCATGAGACGCGTCTGGAAGAGGAAAGGGAGGGGGAAGAGGGGTGAGCGGCGAGCGAGGGGCAAGAGAAGCGGACTGCAGGACGCCAGTCGCTGGGCCGACGATTCCGCCCCGGAGAGGAGGACGCGGAACGTCGTCGGACGCGGACGGGG
>MDSW01143443.1_pt1 | contig 14397 bp, 8 predicted proteins | sample 811171 | NCBI WGS metagenome assembly MDSW01 (sample SAMN05326641, study PRJNA326480) | marine metagenome | isolation source: seawater | place: Atlantic Ocean: North West | collected 2012 | reverse complement strand
GGATAAGAAGGAACGTGAAGAAGAGGGAGAATGGTCCGTTGATTTCCAAGCATCTTCTAGATATTTGAGCGAACTCAATTCTGGAGTTTCTCGTATAGTTGGTCGGGTAGAAGGGGTCCATCTTGCCCGAGATTTAGCAAATGAACCACCAAATTATCTCTACCCTATGTCGTATGCAGAACGGGCGAAAGATTGGGCATCAGACAAACCAAATGTCAAGGTCGAGGTATACGATTGGGATGATTTACAGAAGAAAGGAATGTATGGGTTAATCAATGTAGGAAAGGGAAGTTCTAGGAAACCATGTATGGTCCTTTTCACCATCAATCCTAATGCAGATACCAAAGAAAAAGTCCCATGTATTGTGGGCAAAGGAATCACATTTGATACAGGCGGAATTTCATTGAAACCTGGTGCATCAATGGATGAAATGAAGTATGATATGCATGGGGCGGCCACTGTTTTCGGTTTAATGCATGCTTTGTATGCAACTGGACATAGCGGACGAGTACAGGGTATTGCTTGTTTAGCTGAAAATATGCCGAGTGCTGACGCTTATCGTCCAGGAGATGTAATTCCCACATATTCTGGAAAGACAATTGAGGTATTGAATACGGATGCTGAAGGCCGAAATGTACTAGCGGATGGGTTATGGAAAGCAGGAGAATATGACCCCTCTTACATCATCGATCTTGCTACATTGACTGGAGCAGTAGTAGTTTCACTGGGCCATGAAGCAACTGGACTATGGTCGAATGATTCCAAACTTCAAGAAAAAGTCCACCAAGCAGGGAATGAAGAAGATGAGATTGCTTGGAAGATGCCTTTATTGCCAGCGTTTGAGAAAGAAATGACTGGTTCTAAGATTGCTGATGTAAGAAATTTAGGCAAGAGTCGTTGGGGTGGAGCAAATACTGCAGCAGCATTCCTCAAGCAATTTGTACCAAATCGAAATTTCGAAGAGGAAGGTGAACAGATTCCTTGGGCTCATTTAGACATAGCTGGAACAGCATGGGGCGCAGATACAAATGCTATGGTAAGCCATGGTGCTACTGGAATTCATGTACGAACACTTCATACTTTGATTACTAATTCTGAGTAGATTTTCTTTACATCAATCAAATAATCCATTTTGATAATCGAAAAATGCTTGTTGAATTTCTTGTTTAGTATTCATTACAAATGGGCCATAACGAGCGATTGGCTCATTTAACTCAGGACCAGCTAAAATTAGGAATTCAGAGAGATCAGTTGACTCAATGATAATTTCATCACCGTTTGATAAGAGTGCTAATTCTCCATCACTAATTTGTTGTTTCACTCCTAATCCGAAGGTTTGTGGATGAGTCTTGGCAGTTGTATCTTTGGGAATAGTTACATTTCCAGAAAAAACATAGATCATTGAATTCAAGTTAGAATCTAATTTTTGATTAAGCCGAGCTCCTTCTTCCATCTTTACATGGATTAGTGTGATAGGGATTACAGTATCTATTGATGATGAAACCCCCATACATTCGCCCGCAATAACACGGGCCCAAACTCCATTTTTTTCAACTACGGGAGAATCTTTAGCTGTAATTTCTTGATACCGAGGTGACATCATCTTATGCTTAGCTGGTAAATTTACCCAAATCTGAAAACCATGCATAATTCCTCCTGTGTTTAGAAATTCTTCATGTGGTTCTTCAGAGTGAACAATTCCTCGGCCAGCAGTCATCCATTGTACATCTCCAGGGTTTAATTCTCCACTGTTGCCTGCACTGTCTTCGTGCCTCATTCTTCCATCTAGAAGGTAAGTGACTGTTTCGAATCCACGATGTGGGTGCCAAGGCGCCCCTACTGCTTCTCCTGGTCCATAATTTACTGGGCCCATTTCATCTATCAGCAGAAATGGGCTGAGTACTCTTCCCATACTGTATGGTCTACGTACCTTGAATCCACCTCCCTCTCGGACGATATGAGTTGGAACAATTTCGCTCACACTACGAGTGGTGCGCATATTTTTTCACTTCAGTTAATGAATGAACCAAAAATGAGTAATTAATCCTCATCATCAACGACTTCGAAACTTGCATCAACGACTCCATCTTCTTCAGGAACACTAGATTCTTGTTGTTCATTTTCCATGGCTGCTGCTGCTGCTTCGTAGAGTTTAGCAGAAATAGAATGCATGGATTCCTCCAACTCTTTTACCTTGGATTGGATTGCAGCTTCGTCAAGATCATCATCAGGAATCGGTGAATCATCGGTTCGAATTAGTGCTTCTAATTCGTCAACTTTAGCAAGAACTGGTGCTGAATCTTCTTCGGAAAGTTTGTCTTCAGCCTCTTCAATTGTGCGACGTGTTTGGTAAACTATACTATCTGCTTGATTTCGAAGCTCAACACGGGCTTTACGACGTTTATCGTCTTCGGCAAATTCCTCTGCTTCTGAGATCTTTTGTTGGATTTCATCTTCACTAAGACTGGTCTGACTCTCAATTTTTATTGATTGTTCCTTGCCTGTTCCCAAGTCCTTTGCACTGACGTTTACAATTCCATTTGCATCTATATCGAATGTAACTTCAATTTGAGGGATACCTCGTCTTGCAGCTGGAATTCCAGTTAGGTGAAACATACCAAGAGTAATGTTGTCCTTTGCAAATTCACGCTCGCCTTGTAGAACATGGATTTCTACAGCTGGCTGATTGTCTGCTGCAGTGCTGAATACTTCTGAACGTTTTGTGGGGATTGTTGTATTTCGTTCAATCATTGTAGTGGTCACTCCTCCTAGCGTTTCTATCCCTAGAGTAAGAGGGGTAACGTCGAGAAGCAATACATCGGTTACTCCTTCATCTCCAACAATAATTCCTGCTTGAAGGGCCGCTCCTACAGCAACGGCTTCATCGGGGTTTATTCCTTTGAATGGAGCCTTTCCAACTTCATTTTCAATAGCTGTTTGTACTGCTGGAATTCTTGTAGAACCTCCAACTAAAATCACCTTGTCTACTTCTCCTTTGTTTAACCCCGCATCTTTCATTGCCTGTCTTGTTGGTTTCATTGTACGCTTGATCAAATCAGAAACCAAATCTTCGAATTTAGCACGAGTAATGGAAATGTCCAGGTGTTCAGGTTGACCATCTTTCATAGTAATGAATGGAAGATTTACGTTGGCTGACTGAGTCTGTGAAAGCTCAATCTTTGCCTTTTCTGCTGCTTCTCTGATTCTACTCATGGCCTGCAGATCTTTTTCCAAATCTATACCTGTATTTTTCTTAAATTCTGAAACAAGATAATCTACGATTTTGTGGTCAAAATCATCTCCACCCAATCGATTATCTCCTGACGTGGCTTTGACTTCGATTTGTGGTTGATCATCTACTTGGTAAATTTCTAGAACTGATACATCGAATGTTCCTCCTCCCAAATCGTAGACAAGGATTGTTTGATCATCGTCTTTATCCACCCCATATGCGAGAGCAGCTGCTGTTGGCTCATTGATGATTCTAAGGACTTCTAGCCCTGCAATACGCCCAGCATCTTTGGTTGCTTTTCTCTGAGCATCACTGAAGTAAGCTGGACAAGTGATTACTGCTTGCTTAACTTCTCTGCCGAGATAATCTTCAGCGTCAGCTTTCAATTTTTGTAAAATAAATGCTGAAACTTCCTGAGGTGTTAATGTTTCATCATCAATTTTCTGAGACCAATCAGTCCCCATCTCTCTTTTGACAGATAGGATTGTGCGTTCCGAATTCGTAACAGCTTGACGTTTAGCAGTAACTCCTACCAATCTTTCATTTTCTTTGGTAAAGGCAACAACACTTGGAGTGGTCCTCGCTCCTTCTGAATTCGCAATCACTACTGGTTGCCCACCTTCTAATGTTGCAACACAACTGTTTGTCGTTCCTAGATCTATTCCAATTACTGGTCCACCCATTTTTCATTCCTCCATTATTCAATTTCGATGTTTCCATCAGTTCCTTGGATACTTAGTTCAATATCCAATATTCCATTATTCAAATCCCAAGCAAGTACTTCTTTAGCAACTCTTTCTAAATCAAGTCGGCGAAAAGGCCTCAATTGATTTTCCTTGATGATTTGGAGTACGGTTCCGTTATTCGTAAGAGTCAAGTCAAGATTTTCATTTTCCACATTGGCTTGTGTTAAATCAAGTGTAATATGCATGCTTGTATTGGTAATGTGCACATCCGCTTCAAGTTCGGCGGACTTCTCTTGTTCTTCATTTTCAACCGGTGTATCAACTGTTACGGTTTTTGGCTGAACATCAACTTTGAACCCCATCGTTCCTAGCAAATCTCCAATTTCCCCTCCATTACTCATCATAGAACCAATTGCTTTGGACAAAGCATCCATGTTTGCCTGAGCATCAATGGAAATATCACCAGAATCTAATTTTTCCATATCAATACCCATTCCTTCGAATTGTCCTCGAATCTGAGAAATCAAACCCTTCAGTTGTTCACGAGACATTTCCATTCCGAGTTGTTTGAACATTGTAAGAAGCTGATCAATCAACCCATCTTCCCAATCATCGCTCAAAATATCACCACTATACAACCTCGGGTTGTAATGTCCGATTATACCCAGCATATATGAATCATTCGTGAAATCCGTATTTTCTTTCATTGAGTTAGCACATTGGGTTCAAGTGGAGCCCCTCGTTGGCTGATTCGTTCCATGGTCAGTAGAGAGCACGAGAGAATTCTCCAAGACACTGAGCGTGAGCAAGGGAATACTGCCTTGAGAAATAACGTAAAAGCGGCCCTTGCTCTTGCAGATGCTGTACGTTCAACTCTTGGTCCATTGGGTCTCGATAAGATGTTGATTTCAGACGTAGGTGATGTTCAAGTTACAAACGATGGAGTTACTGTTTTGGAAGCAGCAAAAGTAGAACATCCCACTGCAAGAATGTTAATCTCCACATCAACGACTCAAGATGTAGAAGCTCATGATGGAACCACGAGTGCAATTGTACTGACAGCGGAATTATTGCTAAACGCTCTAGATTGGATAGATAGGGGAATCCACCCTTCTGTACTTGTAAGTGGATATAGAATGGCCTTGGAGCATTCATTAGAAGAAATAGAATCGATTTCTCGTTCAGCATCCGATGTTGATTTGATTCAAGTGGTTAAAACTAGTTTATCTGGTAAGGTAGGCGAGGAAACCCGCTCATCTCTTTCATCGTTGGCAATGGAGGCTGCAAAAGTTGCTCTAGAGCGCTCAAATAGAGAAATTATTGATCCCAATGATATCAAAAGAATCACTATTCGAGGAGGTAGAATATCTGATTCTGAGAGAATTGATGGTATTGTAATGAGAAAGACACGATTGGATTCTCAAACACCGGACAAATTGAATTCTGGTAAAGTTCTGATTTTAGATGGTGGACTGGATCCCAAAGAATTGTCAATTGATGCATCAATTCGAATTACTGAACCGGGAATGTTAGCACGATTTATTGAACGTCAAAAACAAGAACTTCAAGATAGAGTTCAGGCAATTGCTGATGTCGGAACCGATTTATTGATTGTTAGAGATGGAGTCAATGATGATGCAATCTCCATGTTAAGAGAGGCAGGGATTGTAACCTATCGTAGAGTGGAAAGAGATGATCTTGAATTGATTTCACGTGCTTGTGGTGCAAGTATTGTTCGAGATACTAGAGGGATAAATCCAGAATCTCTCGGTACATTTGAGTCCGTAAAAGAGGAAAGTTGGGAATCAGTCGATCATGTGAGAATTCATGGATCAGTTGGTTCAGGACAAACAGTAATCATTAGAGGCTCAACAGATTCGATTCTTGAAGAGACTCAGAGAGCATTTGATGATGCAATCGGAGTAGCTTGCGGGCTTGTTCAAGATTCGTCTATACTTCCTGGTGGTGGAGCTATTCAGATTGCACTTGCTCGAAGATTACGGGACTATTCTACATCAATTCCCGGTAGAGAGCAATTGGCAGTAGAAGCATACGCTGCAGCAATGGAAAGTATTCCAAGAGCATTAGCTCAAAATGCAGGATTAGATGGATTGGATCGAATTCTAGAAATTACTGCGGCACAAGCATCCAATGACGATGATTGGCTCGGACTCGACGTTACTGATCGGCAGATACATGATATGTCCGAAAGAGGAGTAATCGAACCATTACGAACAACGCGTCAAGCATTGATTGGAGCAACAGAATCTGCAATTTCAGTTCTTCGAATTGGAGATATATTGTGGGCTAAACAAGATCCTCAAACACCTGATTGGCAATCAGAACTTGGTCAAGATGAAGATTGATTTTGTAGGTTCACAATCATTTCATCAACCATTTTATCTAGATTATAATTAGCCTTCCAACCCCATTCGTTTTGTGCTACATTATCTTCAATCTCATCGGGCCAAGAATCCGCATATGTTTGTCTTATGTCTGGTTTGAATGTGCATGTAAAATCAGGAAGATGTCGTTGGATACTTTCAACCAATTCACTTGCAGTAAATGAACAACCTGAGATATTGTATCCACCTCTAGCGTTGCTCAATTGTTCAATTGGAATGGCCATTAGTTCGAGTGTAGCGCGGATGGCATCATCCATGTACATCATTGGTAATTTTGTATCTTCACGAACGAAACATTCGTAGTGACCATTCTGTAAGGCGGCTTGGAATATCTCAACAGCATAATCTGTTGTTCCACCTCCTGCTGGTGCTTTGTAGGATATTAGGCCAGGGTATCGAATTCCGCGCATATCAATGCCTGAATTGATAGCCAATTCTTCACCAATCACCTTTGTTTTTCCATATACTGTAGTTGGGTTTAGCGGAGTAACTTGAGGAGCAAGCTTGGGACAATCAGGACCGAATACTGCAATTGATGATGGTGAAAACAATCGACAATCATACTTTTTTGCTGCTGAAATAACATTTTCTAAACCCTCAACATTGATCTTCCAGCACAAATCTGGATTTTTTTCTCCAGTTGCAGAAAGCAATGCGGCTAGATGGTAAATTTCAGTGATATTCTCGTGTTTTACTAGTTGTTCAATTCCATCTTTATCCATTACATCGAGTATTTGACATCCTTTCGATTCACGGATATCCGTTGCAATAACACAATCATTTCCTAATTTTTGTCTCAGGGCTTCCACCAATTCGGTTCCAATTTGGCCCAAAGCGCCAGTGACCAGGACCCGTCCTGTTGGCGTGTCCATGCTCTGAGACATTGGACTAGATACTTGATGATTCATGTTTTTAGAAAAGTCAGAAATTACTAGATTTTCCGGGAACGTTCATAGGCCAACGCGGACGGCTGAAAACCCCGTTGATTGCATGAAGTACATCGTGGTGTCGGGGGGCGTCCTTAGTGGAATTGGTAAAGGAGTCACCGCGAGTAGCATCGGAGTTTTGATGAAATCTCTTGGATATCGAGTGACTGCAATCAAGATAGATCCTTATCTTAATTCGGATGCTGGGACCATGAGTCCATTTGAACATGGCGAAGTCTTTGTGTTGGATGATGGTGGCGAGGTAGACTTAGATCTCGGTAATTACGAACGATTTCTAGACATCACTCTAAATCGAGACAATAACCTCACTACAGGTAAAGTGTATTCTTCAGTCATAGAGAGAGAAAGGAAGGGAGACTATCTTGGTAAAACAGTACAAGTTGTCCCACACATTACAAATGAGATTCAAGACCGAATTGAAAGAATTGCACATACTCCCTCTGATGGTAGTGACGAGACTCCAGATGTATGTGTAATTGAGTTGGGTGGAACAGTTGGAGATATCGAATCCGCTCCATTCGTTGAGGCACTTCGTCAATTTCAATTCAGAGTTGGTCGTGAAAATATCTGTTTTCTTCATGTTAGTCTTGTGCCTGTCATTGGTGTTGTTGGAGAGCAAAAGACCAAACCAACCCAACATTCAGTTAAGGGATTGATGGCATCTGGTATTCAGCCAGATTTCTTGGTTTGTAGGTCCTCTGAACCAATATTATCTGATGTAAAGACCAAACTGTCTCTTTTCTGTCATGTGTCTGAATCTTCAGTTTTCAGTGCTCACGATGTTTCAAACATATACCGAGTACCTATGATGTTAGAAGAACAAGGTGCTACGATTGGAATTTGCAATCGATTAGGACTTGAAATTAGTGCAGAACGTCCTTTGTTGGAGGAATGGTCAGCACTTGCACAACGCATGGATGAATTAAGCGGCGATGTACATATTGCAATGGTTGGCAAGTATACCGGCTTATCTGATTCATACCTCAGTGTAATCAAAGCGCTTCAACATTCAGCGCTTGCAGAAGGTGTGAATTTGCATATCGATTGGGTGGAAGCATCTGATTTGGAGATTGGAAATGAAGGTAATGAGAGCCATACTCATTCGTGGTCTATGGTTAAGGAAGCAGACGGCATTCTTGTTCCGGGTGGTTTCGGAGATCGAGGTATAGAAGGCAAGATATTGGCTGCTAAACATGCTCGTGAGAATAAGATTCCATATCTAGGAGTTTGTCTAGGTTTGCAAATAGCTACCATAGAATTTGCTAGAAATGTGCTTGGATTAACAGGTGCAAATAGTACCGAATTTGATGAAGATACACCTCACCCAACAGTCATTTTCATGCCAGAAGGAAGTAGGACCCATATGGGTGGAACAATGAGGTTAGGTAGCCGTCAAACAAATTTGCAAACAACAGATTGTGTTGCATATCGATTGTATAAGGGTGCCATGGAAATACATGAACGCCATCGTCATAGATACGAAGTAAATCCGAAAATGGTTGAGAAACTAGAAGCCGCTGGTTTACAATTTGTTGGAAGAGATACTGAGGGTGTGCGAATGGAAATAATTGAAATGAAAGATCATCCATTCTTTTTCGGAACTCAGTATCATCCAGAATTTAAGAGCCGTCCTAATCGACCAAGCCCGCCCTTCCATGGTCTAATCAAAGCCGCATTGGGTAGGGAAATCTGATTATTCATATTGTGAGCATGTCCTACAGAAATGCCGTTGGTATGCTGGAATAAATACTAGACCTGGGGCTCCACATTTTCCACATGGACGATTCGTAGGGATCATTTCTCCTTGTTGAGAACTTGTAGAGGTTGTACTTGCTTCTGCTGCAGCCATGTTTGCCCCACTTACAGTTTCTGATCCACCACGAGTGAATAGGAATGCACCTATACCTCCAATAATGAGGAAAACAACAACAATTCCTGCAATAACTACAGTAGCTCCAATACTCGATTGAGTATCTTCAGCAGATGGGTTGGTGTCTCCATCACTATTTTCTTCATTGGTATCTAGAAGGTCACATATTCCATCTCCATCTTCATCAGGAGGTAAGGAATCTGCATCTAACGGGTCACTTCCACAATCAATTTCTTCTTGATCACCAGCACCATCATTATCATCGTCAGGGTCGATGTTTCCTCCAAAACCATCGAGGTCGATATCACTCCATTCTGTTTCATCGTCAGGGAATGCATCATCAGAATTCAGAACACCATCCCCGTCTTTATCATCATCAAGAGTATCTACAATTCCATCGCCATCCATGTCCGGGCAACCAAGTTTTTCGCCAGTAGATGTTCCAAATTCAAAAGGACAATCATCGGCATTATTTCCGGATTCATTATCTCCAAATCCATCATTATCTGAATCATAAATTTGAGTTGGGTCATTTGGGAACCGATCGAAGTCATCGAATGCTCCATCTCCGTCAGAGTCTTTCTCAGTAGGAGCACAACCGTCTGAATCTACTTTATCGACATCGTAGTATGGGGTGTTGGGGCATAAGTCACTAAGATCGTTTATTCCATCATCATCTGTATCTCTATTGGATTCGTCACATCCTTGGTTGTCGACTACAGTGCCGGCCGGTGTTCCAGGACATTGATCGATTGCATCTACAACTCCATCGCCATCTGTGTCTCTTTGACTCGCTCCACATCCGTTTGAATCAACATCTTGTGCTTCATTTGAATTGGTATATGGGCACAAATCTTGGCTGTCTAATACACCATCATTGTCATTGTCTCGTTGTGATTCTGAGCAACCGTTGAGATCAGCAGTTTCACCAAATGGGGTATTTGGACAATTGTCGTATTCATCTGCAACTAGATCATGATCTTGTTCAGTAGGCTCTCTTGTAAGATGAACAACGGTTGCGTTATCTTCACGATCGAAGGAGAAAACAGTCTCCCACCCATTTTCATCGGTTATAATTTCCACATAATATCCCGAATTTCTTTCATGAGTGATAGTAGTCTGTTGCCATCCGTAAGGGGCTTGTGCTGCTACCACAACTCCTGCATCATCCGGGCTATACCATGCAACATGTGGGCGATTTGCATCATCTACAGTTACTGAGGGGTAAATGCCAGTGGTAATATCGACCATTCCCAAATCAACGATTGAACCCAAACCATTTGCATCATAATCAATCAACAAAACAGTACACTCATGAATTGAATTACAATCCGAATCCCCACTCGAATCAGTTCCTCTTTGAACAACATACCAAAGGGTTCCATCTGAACTTGTTGCTATGTCTGGACGATAGAATCCAGAATATTGGCTGATTATTGTGCTTGATTCCCATTCACTTCCATTTTTTGTTGCTACTTCGACTGTTCGATCATCAGTATCTCGATAGAAAATTACAGGTTCTTCTCCGATAAATCCAATTCGTGGAAAGGTTGAGTTTATTGCTACAGTTTCTGGTGTATTCCATTGCGTTCCATCATGCAATGAGAATTTGACTTCAGAAGTTTCTTGATTCACCCATACAGCTCCAATGGTTCCATTTTCGGAAGCTGCAATATCGGTGTACCAACCTGTGGAATTTCCTGATTCTAGAGTGGCGGTTGTCCAACTTGAACTTCCACTAGATTTGATTGCTACCTTTGCTGTTGAAGAAGTAACGGCGTTGTTGAAGCTATTTCTCGCAAGAATCTGCATATAGGAAACAGCTAGAGAGTCATCAGATAAAGCTACAATATCTGCATATCTTCCACTTTCTGCTTCATCATCTATTGTGGTACGTTGGCTTGAAGCCCCATCAAATGTGAAATGTACAAGATTACAATCATTGGAATCGTTATTGTTGGTTCCTTCTTCTAAATCGCAAGAACCGGTTCCCTTTTCGTATCCTTCAAACATTACCATTTGATGTACTCCATCTGAAGTTTTTGCAGATTCAAGATATGCGAAATCGTCAGTTTGTGTGCTCAATTCTCCTTGAATCCATTCACATCCATGGTTGTCGATTCTACTTGTTGGAGACGAACCTAGACATTGATCCACTGCATCTACCACTCCATCTCCATCTTCATCTAGTCCAGGGGTTGCCACAATCAAATCTTCTTCGGTGGCATCATAAAATGCAAAAATTTCTTCATCATTTGCATCTAGAATCATATCGATGTATTTTCCTACATTTCCAGAATCAGACACTGTAACAACTTCATATCCATTTCCATCTTCTCTCATCAGTATTGCATCATCATCTGCATTATTGTACCAAGCAATCTTTTTCTTGTCATTTGAATCAAACATTAGTCGGATATAATCTCCATCAGAATTCCCGTCATGTATTCGTTCTGTATTCCAAAATCCACTTCCAGGTGTTGCCAACCAAACACTTTCTCCGCCAAACCAACTTCCACTATAGTTCTGATATGCAATGTGTAATGTTCCAGAGGAATCAAATGCGCCTGATAGCCAATAATATTCGCTCCTATCGCCGGTTGCATTAGACACTACTGTAGAGATTGTCCAACCACCTGGAGTGAGAGTAGCATGTCGAATGAATTCCTTGTACCACGCACTTTCAATACTGCCATCTATTGGACTATATGCTGCTTGAATTTGATATCCACTGTAAATTACATTTAATGTTCCTGAATCATCAATTAGAAGATCACTCCACCTTCCAATTTTCGAATTACTGTCATATTCTTCAGCTTCTCCATCTCCACTATCGATAATTTGTGTACTCCATTGCCCATTTTCAAATGTTGAATAAGCTAAATCCTCATCTCCAGTGTGATAGGTATAGTGTTCGTTTCCATTGGCATCAATTTGGAATCCAATTCTCCCTTCGTTGCCATCATATGGCCCTTCATCTCCAGTATCTTCGCCAGGTGCTACGGTTGATGTCGTCCATGAAGTTCCATCAAATCTTGAAATTCTAATGATATGTTCTGATGCATCAAAATGTGCTATTCTCGGATATCCAGAGGGGTCAATTTGTAAATTTGCTAATCGTCCAGTGGAACCGAATGAGAAAATCTGTTCACTATTCCAATAACCCGCAGCATCATTGGTTACCCATAAGTCGCTATCTTTTGTATGAGCAATCCAAAGAGTTCCATCAGGTGCTTCTTCTATGCTGGAATGTGAACCAGCATTTCCGTAACTGTCGGCTCTATCTTGAAGCCATGCTGTCGCACCACTTCTACCTGAAGTATCCATTTGTTCTTCTTGGATTGGTAGATAATGGGTATAATCTAGCATTGCCATAGTGGTCGATGCTAGCATCAGCAGGACGAGGATGAGTGACGTTCGGCGTAGGTCCATGCATACGCACGGTGAGTATGAGGTGTTGAACATTGTCGCGAATACTATTCAGCAGAAATTCGAATTAATCGAGTAGTTCGATACCCCTGAAGGGCCTTCATGTACTTCTTTTCTTGAAATTCTAAATCCAAATCCGGGTCTCCTGTGTCTATTCTCAATGAATTGAGTGTTGCGAGTTTTGCTGGAGTTACAATTGCCAAGATATTGTCTATTCCGATTGAACGAATTACAGTGGGAGATAATTGCAAATTACCTCTACCTATCAGAAATCCTTGTCCACCCATTGGAGATAGTAGAGTTAGGATTCTAGCGTTTTCTTTGAATTTCTCTTTATGTTTTTCAATCGATTCGATTAACTGTTTTTCATCCAAATCTGTACCTATTTTTTTGCTTCCTATAGTAATATCAATTCCCAATACTGTGATGGAAAAACCAATTGATTCTCCGATAGTTCGTAATGTTCCACCACTTCCCCAAATTACCAGTGTTTCAGGATTATCTTCAATGACTTCACCTAGATGATCTGCAAGAGCTTCAATGATTTCATTTTCAGAAATTCGTTCAATTCGTTGTTTCGATCCTTGCATCCATCTAGGACTTCCAGGGCTCATCGCTTCAGCATACATTTTCACTACCCATTCTCCTTCACGATATAGAGTCTCATCGAGATCCATTACTTCTGTTTGAGCAATCAATAGGTCGCCTGAATACCATGCTGCTAATGCTTCAGCAGCAGATCTTGGCGAAGCACCAAAACTTCCACTATGCATTTTTACTCCAGCCGGAACCCCTAGAATAGGTGTAGAGGCAGAATCGATATCCTCCAATGCCCCAATTATATCTCGGGTTGTTCCATCTCCTCCAGCATATAGAATAAGTTCTACTTTCTCTTCAATTAGTGAATGAACCACTTGGATTGTATCATTTGCAGAAGTGGATTCAGGGGTTAGACAGATATTATTCCATTGTCCTAAATTTTTCATTTTTTCAGGAACCCACGAGTCGCCCATTCTGCCTTCGGGAAGAAACCAATTTACTTGATCCCATGAAATAGGAGATAGTTCAATTATGGAATTTAGATGTTCTAATGCTTCTTTCATTCGTGGCCCAGCACGATCCTCTGCACCCTTTGCTCTAGCAATTTCAGCCATACCATCGGAACCTTTCATTGCTAGACGGCCGCCTAGGCCTGCATCAGGGTTCACGATGACCCCGATTCGCCGTTCCATAGTGCTCTCAAAGAGACATTGAACATCAAGGCTCGGTTATTTTGCATATCAACCGTGAATCTATATCGTATCATTTCTTGAGTCAAATATGGAAGACTGGAAACGTCGTCGTTTGTCGATTCTTTCTTTTACAGGCATTACTTTGGGTTGGATGATTCTATGTTACATCGCTTGGGTAGCTAGTGGTTGTAAACCATTTATGCCTTATATTTCTGATTTTGATTTATTTGAACCAGGAGATACATTGTTTTCTTTGGGTACATTTCTTACTACCGTAACGGTGGTATGGGTGATGGTTGAAATTCAGTTATTCAATCGCGAGAGATTAATGGAAAAAGAAGCCGATTTTGTATGGCATATTTTGAACCATGCTGCATTATTACCTGGAATGGTTGCTGCATATTCTACCTTCATGGTTGGTCAAACACCCTGGGATGTTAATGGGTATCTGCATGGAACATATGCAATTACCATCTTTAGATTGGGAATTGTGTGGTGTGTATTGGCATGCATAATAACGGCTAGAATTCATTGGGGAACACCTCTCCTCCTCAAGATTCTTCTTGCACGAGGAATACCTGCTGTCGCTGCTATTG
>MDSW01039777.1_pt1 | contig 14397 bp, 10 predicted proteins | sample 811171 | NCBI WGS metagenome assembly MDSW01 (sample SAMN05326641, study PRJNA326480) | marine metagenome | isolation source: seawater | place: Atlantic Ocean: North West | collected 2012 | reverse complement strand
GAATTTCCTGATCTGAATCGTCAGGATCTAATGAGGAAGGTGGGTGAGATGTGGAAGGCGAAGAAGGAGCAGGAGTAGGATGAGTAAAATACAAAAAAAAATAAAAAAAGGTAAAACAACCTTTTTTTATTTTTAAATAAATTGTTTAGAAGTATAATTTTTAATATACTTATAAAAAAAAGTACATTTCTTAATTTTTATAAAAATTAATAAAAGGTTTTTAAAATTTTAAATTTTTTATGAAATGTACTATTTTTTTCAATATATTAAAAAAAATGATTTTACTTTATATATAGTATATCAGAATAATAATGATTATTCCAGAAGACTTTCCATTGGATTTAGAATTAAAGATATATAGTCATATAATATATAAAATTCCAGATAATCTTTTAAATGAAATTAAAAATTATCATAGAAAAAATACAGAAGAATATAAGCAAAAATTATTAGATTCTGATTCAGAAGAATTTTGGGAAGAATTTGTTACTGAAGAAATGGCAACTAATCCAAATTACTGGAAAAATTATATATATATAAATGAAAAAATATATAATTATAAAACAAAAAAACCAATAAAAATAAAAATAAATACAGTTTAATTTTTAAGATAAATATCTTTAAATATATTCATTACATTCTCTGGTGTATTTTCTTTATAAGCATTCCAATCTTTTTTATTTTCTATTTCTGGATTAAAAGATAATAATATATTTGATAATTCATGTTGATTATTATACCAAATAGCATTATCCCCTAATTTTTGTACATGACCTAAATCACCAGATTTTGTGCATATTATTGGTTTATTCTTAACTGAAAATTCACCTATTGCTAAACCAAACGTTTCACCGCCGGCTCTAGCCCATAACATAGCATCGCATGTATTAATAAATTCAACCTTTTCATTTAGATCGACAATTGTAGATAAATGAATAATATTAGGTAAATTAGGACAAAATTTATTAAAATTAGCAAATAGAAAATATATGTTACTATTATTATTCGCAATATTATATACTGTTTTTTTTACATAATCAATTGAAAAATTATCTTTACCACCATATCCACCAAATACTACTGCATTTAATGGTATATTTAATTTTTCTCTCATATTTTTATTATGTTGAGGCAAATTAATCATATGAGGAACAACCGGATATTTATTATTACCAACATATGGTGATATTGTACTATAAATATCACCATGTGGTTGATTACAAGTAAAAACACAATGAATACAATTTTTAGCAACTTTACTTAATCTTGAATCTAATCCACCTGCTTTTATAATATATAAATGTGTAATATTATACTTTGATAATAATTCATCAATTTCTTTAAAATCATCAGTTTCGTGAACTATAAATTTATTTTTAAATTTTTCAATAACATTTAAATTATTTTCAATACGATTTTTATCATAAAATATATAAGATTTATTACCTAATAGTTTTTCATTATAATAAGCATAATCATATAAACTAACCGTAGTTCCTCTTTCACATAAACAATTATCCCAAAAACCAATATTCATTTATATTATATAAAAAAAGAATATAACTTTTATATATTTATTATATAATATGCTGATAAATTTTAATTTAAAATAATATATAAAAAATAGAATTATTTTATATAATTATCTATGCCAATAAATTTTAATTTAGAAGAAATAAGACAAAAATATGATTGTAAAAATTACTTTGAAACAGGATTATGGAATCCGAATGATAATACTATATCATTTAGAAAAGCATTAGACTGTAATTTTGATAAAATTAGTTCAATTGAAATAAGAAAAGATTTTATAGAATTAGGCAATAATATATTTAAAGAATATATAGAAAGTGGTAGATGTAATTTATATAATGATGATAGTGTTAATATTGGTAAATATTTGAATAATAATGATAATAAAACATTATTTTTTCTTGACGCCCATGTTGATAATGTAAATATAAAAAATTATCAAAAAAAATGTCCTCTATTTGAAGAATTAAATGCAATAAGTAATCTTAAAAGAAAAGATAATATAATATTAATTGATGATATACGTTATCTGAAAATAAAACATCCATGGGGTGAAACAAGTTATGGTGATATAATATTTTTAGATGAAATTAAGAAAAAAATACTTACAATAAATAACAAATATAATTTTTCCACATTAAAAGGACAAAACAACGAAGATGATGTATTAATAGCATATATATAATTTATTTTAATTATATGAACGTGAAATTGCATCCACTCTACAAATACTTTTTTTATATTTTTTTATTTAATCACGATTCTTCCACATCACAGTGTATTGTAGGACGAATAATTGAATTTACAAAATCTTTAAAATTATCATTATCATTAGTGCTATTATCATCAAATTTAAAAGTAAATTTATTTGTATCATTAATTGTAACAGTTGTATCTAATTTAAATGCTCCTTTTTGTTTTCTCCAACAAATAGATTTAGTAGGAAAATATGGCAAACATTTTTTAGAGGAATCTTTACCTGATTCTTTATAAAATTCTTCTGTAAAGTTTGGAAAAATTGTTATATACATCTTTTCCGGTGCTATATCCAAAAATATCATAAAATCAGCTTTCCAAGGTATCTCCCCTAACTCATGTTGAAATGAACAACAATCACTTCCAAGTCTGGCTGTTTTTATTTCACATGTTCTTTCATTAATAATCCCATCTCCTGTACCGCCACCAAGTTGTTTGGTTTTTTTACCATCAATAAGTGATGGAATACAAGATTCTTTACATAAAATATTAATAATTTGTTCTCCTACATTACCAACATCATCATTTTCTAGTTTTGATATATTTCCCCACTTACTATTATCCCAAATATTTCTTTTTCTTTTTTTTTCATATATTTCGTTAATCAATGTTGTAGCAATATTTGTAAATAACTTATTATCTGATGTTGTCATTCTAATATCGTGTTTTGCTTGTTGTCTGTTGCTGGTAGTTGGTGATAGTAATTTTTAGAACAAAGAATCATTTTTTTTTCAAATTTGAATAAAAAAAAACATTATTTTTATTATAATTTAGTAATATTTTCATACTTTTTATTTTAATTATATGAACGAGAAATTGCATCCAATAGGTATTTATTTTTTCTTTTAATAAAATTAATATAATTATGAATATAAATTTTTTTTTTATTATAATAATTATCTGATTTATTTAATTTGATTTTTATTTTTTTATAAATATTCATATCACACATTGCATCTTCTCTACAAAGACCTTTATGTGAGAATGAAGTATATTTTAGTAAATTTTTTTTATAATTTTTTTGTAAATTTTTATATTTTTTTAATAATAATTTACACTCTTCCATATATTAATAATTAATATATTATATTATTTCATTTTTTTTAGGAAATATTTATTTATATTTAATATATATATATATTAAGATTATATTATATAAATATGCCAAAACAAGGATTGTGTGATTTTTTTCCTAAAATTGAAGATCAACCACATTTTGTTGTTACACCAGCTACTATGGTCGAGTTTATTAATAATTTACATATATCATTAAATTCATATATAAATCAAAGTGAAAAGGCACAAATTCTTGCTATGTTAGAAACTTCTGAACCTACATTCAATATTATTCATCAATGTATTCTAAGTTCAACTCCGACTTTATCAGAAGAGGAAAAGAACTTACTTATTAATTTATCACGCGCCATTATATATGATACAGAACATGATTTTGGTTCCGGATCTAGTAGAGCTAATTGTAAAAACGATATAATAAAAAAATGTCTTTCCTCAATTGTAAAGTTAAGACAATATAATAATGGAGTAGATCTTCCCAATCTTAATACATATGCGAAAGGTTTTTTTGCTAAGAAAGATCGTCCGCTGTGGAGTAGGAATGTAATTACTTTTAATGATTGTTCTGATGATAATAATATTAATAAAGATGCTATTAAAAATTTAAGTGATATTAAATATTATTTACAAGATAGTGCCGTTCATAAAGAAGCAAAAACTGCATTTTTAATGAGTGGTGGTAAAACTATTTATAGAGCAGTTTCAACAGCAATTGATCCCGCTGGATGTAAAAATGAAAAAACAAACGAATATAATGTAGCAGATCATATAAATATAAAATATGAATTACTTATGTTAAATATTAGTTTAATATTTTATCAAAATTTTTATACTATATTTCATCATCTCAAAAAATGTTTTTTCATAGAACTTATTACTGATAGAAACGGTTTTAAAATTGATAAAAGATTTAATATTAATATTATTAGTTTTAGTGATCAAAGCAAAAGTCAAATCGCTAATGTAATTGGCGGTAGTAATTGTAGTTATAGTCCACAAAAAATATGTAGCATTTTAACTTCAAGTAAGTCAGCAATGGAAAAAATATTGATGAAAAATTATTATGGTATAACTTTAAGTACTCCACAAGATTACCTTTTTGCAAGAGCATTACAACTTATTTTAAAAGGTCATGGTGATTTCGGTCAAATATTTTGGAGTATGTATTTATACTATACTCCTAATGATAAACTACCAGGAGATTTTTATCAAGATATTGATGAAAACTTTCAAAAATTTTATAATAATTGCCTAATACAAACAGGTGATAAATATTTTGCATGTATTTCTGCAATTCTTAAAGCACCTGTTTTGATTGGTACTACAGGAAATATAAGTATGTATATAATTGATAGTAATAAAAAATATTATGGACAAAATATCTTAATGTCATATAATCTATATAGTGATTTAAAATTATACAACGATCAGTCTGAAGCAGAGAGATCTTTTATGACAAAAAAAGTTTCTATTCAAGAATCTCAAGAAAATATTTTTGAATCGATAATAAATGAAAATGCATATAATAAATATTATAATGATAATATAATACATTTTTTTATTTTTAATAATGAAAATGGATCATTCACATTATGTGAATGTAATATAGATAAGAGTAATAATCAAGCAGTTATTTTATATAATATTACTGATTTAAGTTTTTGGAATTTGCATCCAATTGGAATAGATGCATATATTAATATAAGAGATGTATATGATAGTTCAAATAAAGCGAATTTTGATATACAAAGATCTATTGTAAAAAACACAACTTATCATGATCTAGTTAATATTAAAATGTTTAGTTGGTATTCAAATGATTTTATATCAAATAATTTGCCTATAATTACAAGTGAAGCAGAAGATATTATTCTTAAATTAGCTTTAGAAAAAGAAGCTGGAGCAAACTCTGAATATGGTGATATATATGGTAAAACAATTGATTATATATATTTTATAATTGAACATGGTTTAGAACAATGGAGGAAATTACGTAGAGGTATATTTAAAAAAGAAGGAACTTCTTTTCCTGAACGTATACGGTCTATTACTGCAAATAATAAAACATTTGAAAAAATTAATAACAATTTAAAAATTTTAATAAAATTTTCAGATATAATACAAAATTTGTTAAATGTTATGTACCAAAATTTAAACTTATTAAATAATCATTTTACAAGAATATATCATGAATCGCAAAATGCTGGAAATTATAATAATTCAGAAAATATACTTAAATATAGTATAAATATAATAGAAGTTTATATTGAAATTTTGAAAAGTGATAAATTAAGATATTGGATACAAATAATTAACCAGTATAGTAATGAAAATAAAAATAAATTTCCATTTAAAACTAAATTTACTGATAATCCAGATCAAAATAACGATATTTTTAAACAAGAAATGGTTGATTTTAATTCTAAAATAGAAAATATAGATACTCAAGATGAAATTATAATATCTAATTTTGTAAAAGATTTTGGTAATAATATATCAATATTATCTTCATTATGTTCATTAATAAGTATTTTACTTGAAAAATTACATAATTTATCATCTGAAAAACATACTGAATTGATAGCTTTACTAAGTTCCTACCCTGTGCCACCAGAATCACCATTAAGTCGAACTCAATCTGAAGCAATACAATTCTTGACTGAAACTGAAAAGCAACTTCCGAGAACTCAATCAAGTTCAGCTGACTTGAAAGTTGCAGAACAAACATATAGTCAATCTCTTGACACTATTTATGAAATAACAAATACTGATGAAGAAGTATGTCTTGAATATTGTCAAGATAATGAATGTATAATTAATACAACTAGAGACATGCATATATTTTTAAATAAATATTTAGATGATATATTATCTGAATATGAAAAATTAAATCATGATTTACAAACTCATAGTGCAAAGTTAACTCAGAGTGCACAGTTCCAATTACAGAATATAGTACCAAATATGCATCTTGCTTATTACGAAATATATGAAAGATTACAATTAATATATTTTTATAAAGATATATATAACAATTTAGACGATAAAATTATTAATTATATATATGGAATATGGGAACATATTGCTAAACAACATTTAGATAATCTAATTTTATTAAAGGATTACAAGAATCCAGAAACAATAGATGATAATCAAATGGCGTATTGGATTTTAAATATATTTGAGCATGATTTAATTAAACAAAACCCGCCAGAAAATATACCAATAATAATAAAAAATTTAATAAAAGAAATGATATATTTAGAATTTAAAAAAACCTATAATGATAATCATGATGACGTTGATGCGCATAGACTTATCTTGCATCCACGTGAAAATATTAACGATACAACTTTTGATGCTGTGAATTGGCCTAGTTCACTTGCTGGTGGTAGTTTATATGGTATTAGTAAAAAAAATTCAAATAAATTAAAAATATATTTTAAAAATATAGAAAATATAGCAGAAAAAATTAAATTATTAAAAAAAAATAAAATAAAAAATAAAGATAAAATTAGACAAGAAAATAACAATATTAAAAAATTAAAATTAAAAATTAAAAATGAATGTAAAAAAGAAAAAGAAAAACAAAGAAAAATAAAGGAAAAAGAAAAACAAAGAAGATTAAAGGAAAAAGAAAAACAGAAAAAACAAAATGAAAAAAATAGAGAAAAAGAAAAACAAAAAAAACAAAAAGAAATAGAAAAAGAAAAACAGAAAAAAGAAATAAATAAAGAAAAAGAAAAACAGAAAAAACAAAAAGAAAAACAGAAAAAAGAAATAGAAAAAGAAAAACAAAGAAAACAAAAAATAATACAAAAAGAAAAACAGAAAAAAGAAATGGAAATAGAAAAACAGCGAAAAGAAAAAGAAAAAACTAAAGAAAAAACAAAAAGAAAAACTAAAGAAAAAACAAAACAAAAAGAAACGCTAAAAACTAAAAAAGAAACAAAAAAACTAAATATTAAAATAATAAAAAATATATAAAGTGGTAATGATTAAAAACATATAATATGTCAATAACAAAAGAAAAAGCATTAAAATTTTTGAAAGAAGCCGACTTTAAAGCAAAATTATTCTCAAAGGATAATAAACGTAAAGTTGGTGCAATAATATTAGAAAAAGATAGTTTAATACAATTAAGTTGTGGATATAATGGTTTACCAAGAAAATTAAAAGAAACAAAAAAAAGATGGTCTAAAAAAAATAAAGATTTATATGTAATACATGCAGAAACTAATGCAATTATTCAAGCATCGCGAACAAATAGTAATATAAATAATAGTATTATGGTATGTAATCGGTTTCCTTGTCATAATTGTTGTTTAAATATAATTCAAGCAGGTATTAAATTATTGATAACTGTAGAACCAGAATGGAATAGTTTAAGTAAAAAATGGAAAAAATCATTTTATGCATCAAAAGAAATGTTAGATGAATTAAAAATAGATATTATATTTTTTAAAGAAAGTGAATTAATTTAAGTGGAAAAGTTTTATCATATTCTTTTGATAAACTCAAATTTGTGTTATTACATTTAAAAATACATCAAAATCATTTATAAATTTTTCAATTTCTACTTTTGGCATAATTGCAAATGCATTTGTGCTTGATATTCCAGTTATAAGTTTATTAGATAATTTTTCCCCTATTTTTTCTTTTCTAAGATCAACAAAGTTAGTAAATTTTATTTCAAGATTCCATATTCCTCCAAATAAAGGTTTATGTTTATCCCAACCTCTTGCAATATTTTCTCTATTCAAAGTTTTATTATTTCTATCATAATAACTATCAAATTTTGCATATGCAGTTATTAATCCATTTTTTTTTGTTGACGATTTATTTTGAATAAAATATATATTGTCACCTGGTTTCATTTTTTCTAATATATTATTATAACTCTTTAAATTGCGAATTGCCCATATACCATTATTTGCATATGAAAAGAAATGTTTACCATCTTGAATTCTTATAATCCAATTATTCATTGTCATATATCTCTTTTTAAAGTAAATAAGAATCATTTTTTCAGTACATATTCTAAAAAAAAATTAAAATTTAAATATATAACACAGACACTAATACAAATTATTTAATTTACATTATTAATAAAAAATGATTTAAACTTAATTGATTTTAGTTATTATATAAAATGTATAAGACTTGTGAAGAATTAAGATTAAATCCAGAAACGTGTAATGCTGGTAAAAAATGGGAAACAAATGAAGATGAGTTATTAGTTAAATATGTAAATGATAATAAAAATCATGAAGAAATTGCGAAAGAATTTAAAAGAACTGTAGGTAGTATTAGAGCAAGAATTATGGATAAAATAATATTTCCAGAATATAATAAGGTAAATATTAAAGAATTAGCTGAAAAATATAAATGGAATGATATAGAATATTTAGAAAAATGTATGAAAATTAGAATGTCAGCATTAGAAGAAAGAGTAAAAGAAAAAAAACAAAAAAATCAGATGAATAAAATGTTATCACAAGAAAAGTTAGAAAAAAAAATAGAAAAAAAAAAAATTAAAACAGCAGGTGGTCAAAAATATTATGATTTGTTAGAAAATATTGTTGAAAGATTAGAAAGAATTGAGAAAAAGATAGATGGTTATGATTTTACAGAATAAATAAAAAATCTACTTAATCATTTTCTCAAATTCTCCCATATCTAATATCTTAATATCTAATTCATTCGCCTTATCTATTTTACTTGATTTGTCTGTCTTATTTTTAACAACTAAATAATCGACCGTTTTAGAAATAGCAGTAACAACTTTACCACCACTGTCAGTTATTAATTTTTCCCAATCTTTATTTCTAAATCCAGTGAAAAGAATTTTTTTATCTTTTAATATTTCTACTTTATTTTCATCCTTTATATCCTCTTTTTTATTTTCTTTATCACATTTATATCCAATTTTATCTAAAAATTCATAAAATTTTTTTATATTTTCTACAAATTGTTTAGCATTTACATTACCAATACCATCTATATTAAGCAAATCATCAACAGTTAATTTTAATATTTCTGCTTTTTTATTTAAAGGATATTTATCACTAACTAATTTAATTTTTTTAAGAGCAAAACCTCTTCCTAATATATTTGAAGCATCTAGTAATAAATCACACTCAGCATCTTTTATTTTTTCAAAATTTTCTACAATTTTTGTAGCACTTTTTAATTGAAATCCCTCAAGACTTACTAATTCATCAACTTTTACTTTCAATATTTTTTCTAATGTATCAAAACCATTTTCATACATCTTTTTAATTGTACTTTCTTTAACTAAACCTACATCTAATTTTGACATAAAATATGTATAACTTTTAATATCTTGTTCTTTATTTTTCCCTTCTTCATCTAATATAATATCAATTTGTGTATCAGTCCATTTATAATTATTTTCAGGCATTTTAGGTTTACCATTTGAACTAACACTTAAAACTTTTAAAACATGTGGAATAACATCACCACTTCTAATTATGACAATTCTTGATCCCGGTCCAATAATATTATCATTAATAAATTTACCATTAAATCCAGTTGCTTGTTTAATTTTAACACCAGATATAACAACTTCATTAAATTTTATAATAGGTTTCATATATTTATGCATGGACACATTCCATTCAACATCTGTAACAATAACCTCTGCTTGTTCATGTGTTAATATACTTTTAAATGCAAAAGCATATTTAGGATTTTTACCATTAACTAATTTGTGTTGTTTATTATTATAAATAACAATGCCATCGACTTCATATTCACTTTCTTTTCTTCTAGATTCTAAATGTTTAGATAAAGATTGTAAATTAATATCACTTTCTTGTAATAATTTATAATAAGCACATTTAATATTATTTTTAGTAAAATAATTAAAAGTATCTTCAATTTTCATTTCGGGAAATAATATATCATATGCTAAAAATTCAATATTATTAAGTAAAGTTTTATTTAAAATTTTTGAATGAATAGCGCCAGCAACTACATTTCTGGCATTACTTCCTAAATCTTTAATAGATTCCCAATTAATTCTAGAAATAATTAATTCGCCTCTAATAGCAAATTTAGTTTCAGTAACATTTGGAAAAGTAATATAATTTCTTAAATGAGAAATATCTTGTCCTTCCATACCATTACCTCTGGTATAAATTTTAATATTATCATTATTTTTATAAAATAAACAAGAAATACCATCTAATTTATCAGATACAATAGCAGACCCATTATATATTTTTTTCCAATTATTAATTGCTTTTTCGTCATCTTTAATTTTATCAAGTGAACCCATCCAATAAGGTAATTTAACTTTAGTTTCTTCATCTGCGCCAACTCTTTTAAAATAAGCATTTTTTGGATCTAATTTTTTTAAATAATCTTTAACTAAATCATACATATCATCATTTAATATTGTTTTATTTGTATTAAAAAAAGCTTTATCGCAATCTTGTAAGAATGTTATAATTTCTTTTTTATTCTTAGTTTTTAAATAATTAATAGGATCTCTTAATAAGTATTGTATATCCATTATTTTTTAGTTATATAAATAAATATCATTTTTTTTATATATTTAAATGTTAAAGTAAGAAACTATGAAAGTTTGTGAAAAAATAGATTCAAGACCTCATATTGATTTACCATCAAATTATAATAAATTTTTAACCCATCTTAAAAATACATTTCAATTTTTTATAGCTTTTAATGGGAATCATAGTGATTTATATGAAAATTTTAATAGAAATAATACACATCATTTAATTTTTCAAATTATTCTTAAATGTATAAAAGGTCAAGGACTAGATCAAATTGAAATTGATATGCTTATAGCGTTATCTAAATCTATTAGATTTGATACAGAACATGATTTTGGAACAGGTGCTTCAGGAACAAGAGATAATTGTAAAAATGATTTAGTACAAAAATGTGTTAAATCTCTTCGACAAGGCGATCCAACATTAAAAAAATATATTCATGATAATTTAACACCTCTAAGTGATTGTTGTGAACATGGTACCCACAATATTAGTAATCAATGTATAAATGATTTAAATGACATTAATTACATTATAAAAGATACATCGCTTAAAGGTTTGGCAAAAGTTGCAATGAATATAAGTGGTGGCAAAGATATATATAGAGGAATATCTAGTTCTATTGATCCCGCGGGATGTAGAAAAAAAAAAGATGGTGAATATTCTGTTGCTGATTTAATAAATTTTGATAAAGAATTATTTATATATAATATTGGTTTGATATTTTATCAAAGTTTTTATAATGTTTTTGTTAATAATAATATATGTATGTGGATTTCAACAACAAATAATAGAAATGTTTTTGATACTAATAAAAAATTTAATATTCATATAGTAAATTATAGTAATCCAGCCGCCCAACATTATGAAATAGAAAATGTTCTAGGTGGTGCTAATTCATTATTTAGTCCACAAAATATATGTCGTTTTTTAAATTCTAAAATCAATGTAATACTAAAAGCTTATAAAGGTATTCCAGAAGATTATGAATTTGCGAGAGGATTCCAATTTGTTATGAAAGGTTATGGTGATTTCGGTCAATTATTTTGGACTATGTATTTATATTTTACTTCTAATTTACATCAACTTAATATTTTTAATAATCCCGCACAACAACCATCTATACCATTTTATAACAATTGTATGCTAACAACAATAGATACATATTTAGCAGCAATTGCATCAGTTTTAGATGCACCAGTAATATTAGGTACAGATGTTGAATATCATAAATATATTATTGATATTAATATAAAATATTACGGACAAGCTATTTTAAATACATATAATCTATTTAATAAATTAAAATATTTTGATGGTAATCCAAGAGGATTAGAATTACCAAAAACATATGATGAAATTGAGGCATTAATCTTGGGTCTTGAAAATTTTGATATACATATTATGGCAGACGAGTATAATGAATTTTACAATGAAAATATTAAACATTATTTTATACGGTGGCATAGCAATAATTATGTACTATGTAAAATAGATAATAATAGTATTAAAACAGATAGACTAACATCTAGTGTAATATTACCAAATTCTAATTTTTGGAAAAAAAATTCTAACACGGCTATTGGTGCAGGAGAAATATATCCATCAAGAGATCAAAATGATGAATTTATTAAATACAGAATTATAATGACAGATAGAACTTATTATAATATAGTTAATATTGAAATCTTTTTAAACTATATGCATATATTTTTTACAAAAAAATTAATAAAGGGGGGAATAATATTTCAATCAGCATATGATGATCTTTCTGAAATAAAAGAAATGCGAGCTCGTAAATATACAGATTCTCCAGGATCTCTTGTTATAAATACAATGAAATATTTTTATTACCTAAAATCATATGGTTATGATAATTGGAAACGTATTGGATATAATTCGAAAGAAGTTCCAAATAGTGTTACCAATACAGAAAAACAATTTCAAACTATTAATTTATTTTTAACTAAAATGATTGAAATTTCTGAACTTATACATAATAAATTAAATACATGCTATAATAATGTAAAAACATTAGATACCATTTATAATAAATACCGTGAAAATGCAGATCAATTTGCAGATATTTTTAAAAATTTATTGGATAGGTCTATAACAACTTTGTTAAGTAATAATAGTATTGATGAATGGCGTAAATTTATTAGAGAAGAAATATGTAATTATTTAAAATTACAAATTATTAATGCAGTACATTATGTTGATACAGATATTGATTATATGTTTTCGTCTATGAATGGTGATAATGAAAAGTATTTTCTAGATAAAACTAATGATTTAAATTTAAATGATAGAGAAATACCTTCTTCTGCAATAAAAGGGATAGAAAATTGTCAAGTATTTTTAAAAGAATTAATATATAACATAAAGAAATTATCTAAATATGATGAATTGATAGATAATGAATGTAAAACAATAAAAAAAATTAAAATGTATATTGATGAGCAAGGTTATAAACTACAAGATATAGAAGCTATATTAGAAGATCAAAATGATCAAAATATAGATCCTATATTAATTGATATTGAAGAATATGATAAAAGATTAAATAATGAAGATTGTCCTGATACATGTGATGGTGAAGCCTGTTTAATAAAAATAGAACCTGTTGACATAAAATATATTGAAGAACTTCAAGCAGGTCTAATACATGATTATGATAAACTTATAAAATATTCTACAGAGCCACCCTTTACAGAGCTGGATGATGCATTTAATGTCAGGTCACCATATATAATGAGATCTTTTATTATTGTATATAGTCTTATATTAAATACTTTATACAGATATTTAACTAATAATTTAAATAAAAAATATAATGCACTTATAAATAAAAAAAAATATGATGATGAAAAGGATGAAGAAATAGTCCTTGCTAAAATAAAAAAACTTGAAGAAGAAAAACATAGAACGGGACAAATAACTCATGCATTAATTAATATTTTAGATAAAATTATAAAAAAAACAGATTATGTAATATATAATCAAAAAGAAGAAAAATTTGCTGGTAATAAAGAACTATTATATAAGACTTTTGATTTTACACATCAAGAATTAACAGATATTAGAGGTATAAATAATCCGGATCATGTTCCATTTTTTTTTAAAAATATGTTATATAATCGTCTTATTATTAATGAAGAATTTAAAGATACTATTCATCCGCAAGTTATTAATGATTTAATAAATAATGAAAAATTTGCAGATAATAATGACTTACCTTTTACTAATAAAGGGTCATGGAAAGGTGGTGATAATTATTTTAAAAATATAGAAGTATATTTAAAGAAAATAGAAAATATAAAAAAAAATATTAAGATATTGAATAAAAATAAAAATAAAAATAAAAATAAAATAATAGAAGAGTATGATGATATAAAAAAATTAAAATTAAAAATTAAAAAAGAAAAAGATAAATTTAAAAAACAAAAAGAAAAAGAAAAAGAAAAAGTAAGAAAACAAAAAGAAAATG
>MDSW01153297.1_pt1 | contig 14398 bp, 12 predicted proteins | sample 811171 | NCBI WGS metagenome assembly MDSW01 (sample SAMN05326641, study PRJNA326480) | marine metagenome | isolation source: seawater | place: Atlantic Ocean: North West | collected 2012 | reverse complement strand
TTTATAAATAACATTAATGATTATAAAAAAAATATTAATGCAGAGGAAAAAGTTATAGAGATTTTTAAAGAAAATTACTCTATAGACTCGTTAGGTAAAAATTACTTAACTTTAATAAATAACTTAAAAAATGTCATATAATCTCGCTAGCTCATCTTGGAATAAAGCTGAAATCAAAAGTATGCGTTCAGTAATTAGATCTGGCCATTTTACGATGGGCAAAAGAACTAAAGAATTTGAAAAAAAATTTGCTAGATTACATAAAAGAAAATACGGAGTAATGGTTAATTCAGGCTCATCTGCAAATCTTTTAATGATAGCAGCAAATATGTTTAAATTAAAAAATTCTTTAAAACCTGGAGATGAAATAATAGTCCCTGCTGTTTCATGGTCAACCTCATTTTTTCCTCTTCACCAATACGGGTTAAAATTAGTTTTTGTAGATGTTGATATAAATGACTATAATATTGATCCAATACAAATCAAAAGAGCAATTGGAAAGAAAACTAGGGCAATACTTGCAGTAAACTTGTATGGAAATCCATGTAAATTTTCTGAAATAAAAAAAATTTGCAAACAAAAAAACATTATTTTATTAGAAGACAATTGTGAATCTTTAGGTGCCAAATATAACAATAAGTTGACAGGCACTTTTGGACTGATTTCTACCTTTAGTTTTTTTTACTCTCATCATATTTCAACAATGGAAGGTGGAATGGTCCTTACTGATAATATAGAGCTATATCAAATATTATTATCATTAAGAGCACATGGATGGACAAGACAACTACCAAAAAATAACCTGGTTTTTAATAAATCTGTTGATCCTTTTTATGATTTATTTAACTTTGTATTGCCTGGATATAATGTGAGGCCTTTGGAGCTATCTGCAGCAATTGGATTAGAGCAAATAAAAAAAATTCCTTACTTAATTAAACAAAGACGAAAGAATGCTGAATATTTTGTTAAAAAAATGTCTTCGATTAGTAAAATAACTATACAAAAAGAAATAGGTGAAAGTAGTTGGTTCTGCTTTGGGATAATTTTAAAAAATAATAGAAATAAATATTTAAATGATTTAAGAAAAGCAAAAATTGAATTTCGTCCAATTGTCGCTGGTAATTTTACAAAAAATCCAGCTATTAAATTTTTTAATTATAAAATTTCTGGAAACTTAGTTAACTCTAATTTAATACACAAAAATGGTTTATCTTTTGGTAACAGTCATTTAGATTTAAGAAAGGAAATAGACTTACTTTACTCAGTAATTTCTAAAATAAATTGATGAAAAAAATATTAGTTACAGGTGGTGCGGGTTATCTCGGATCATTGCTTATTGCAGAACTATTAAAATTAAATTTTAAAGTAATTGTTATTGATAAATTTAAATTTGGTTTTTACTCTATATTTCACTTGATAACTCATAAAAATTTGGAGATAATCAATGGAGATATCAGAGACAATAATTATAATAACGTTTTTCAATCTAGTGATATAATAATTAACTTAGCAGCTATTGTTGGTTACCCAGCATGTGATCAAGATAAGTGGGAAGCAACATCTGTAAATGTTGATGCTGTAAAAAAAATGATGGGTATTTTATCTAAGGATCAGTTATTTATTCAGCCCTCTACAGGATCCAGCTATGGAAAAGTATTGGATATTTGCACTGAAGAAACTCCAATAAATCCTTTGACATTATATGGAAAAAACAAAGCTGATGCAGAAAAATTAATACTAGATAAAAACTCCATATCACTAAGATTTGCAACAGTATATGGAGTCTCACCTCGTATGAGATTAGATCTTTTTGTTAATCAATTAGTAATGTCAGCTATTAAAGAGAAATATTATGTACTGTATGAAGCAAATGCATCAAGAACATTTCTTCATGCCAAAGATGCTGTAAACTCAATTATTTTTTCAATAAATAATTCAGATAAAATGATTAATAATTGTTTTAATATTGGTGATGAAAAACAGAATTATTCGAAACTTGAAGTAGCTAATATTGTAAAAAAATATTTAGAGTTTGATATTATTAAAAATGAGTTTGCGACAGATAAAGATCAAAGAAATTATTCTGTAAGCTATGAAAAAATCAGAAAAATAGGTTTCAAAACATCATACAATATGGATCAAGGTGTACAAGAATTAATTAAGACTTGCAAAATAATTGAAGAAAAATCAAACCTAAGAAATGCTTAACATTACTCTTAAAATTCATTTATCCTTTCAGATTTTTATTTAAAGGATCATGAAGTGGTTTTTCTAATATTGTAGCTTTGTATTTTATCTTAGCGACTTCAATTTCAAAATCATCTTGTTTTAATTTATTAAAATACAAACCTGAGTCAATATAACCAAAGGCAATATTTGTCTTGTATACAAAAGAATAGTTACCCGAAGTAGTCTCACCAATGATTTTTCCCTTATAATAAATAGGTTCATCATGAAGTAAAAGTGGTTTTCCAGGCTGGGAGTCATTCAATTTAAACATAACTAATTTTTTTTTGATTAAGTCATTTGTATTTTCTAAATATTTTTTTCCAATAAAATCTTCTTTTTTATCTAATTTTATAGCAAATCCTAAACCTGCCTCGTAAGGATTTTCTGCAGGTGAAATATCGTGTCCCCAGTGCAAATAACCTTTTTCCATCCTCATAATATCCATTGCATGTGCACCAGCATGGACTAATCCAAATTTCTTTTCTAAACTAATGAGTGATTCATATATCTCTTTTGATTTTTCAGTAGGTATATAAATTTCCCAACCAAGTTCACCAACATAAGATATTCTTTGGAACCATATTTCAATATTATCTTTTATAATTTTTTTACCCGAACCAAATTTAAAATCATCATTTAAAAAATAATCACCAAATATTTCAGTTAATAATCCTCTACTCTTTGGTCCAAAAATACCAAAACATGCATAATCATCTGTTATATCTTGAAAATTTACTGATGAATCTAAGTATTTTAAAATATGCATTTTATCATGTGTACGTACTCCTGATCCTGTAATAACTCTAAATTTATTTTCTTCAATACAAGCAACTGTTAAATCTGATACAATTCCTCCCTTGGAGTTAAGCATTTGTGTATAGGTAATGGCACCACTTGAATTTTTAATATCGTTTGCACATAAGTATTGGAGAGTGGAATGACTATTAACCCCTGTTAATTCAAACTTAGCAAAAGGTGATAACTCAAATATAGCTACATTTTCTCTAGCATTACGAGTTTCATACTCAGCAGACTGGTACCAATTTTGATATCCATAACTATAATTATATTGCGGCTCATTACCATTTATTGCATACCACATTGGTCTCTCATATGCTGCTGATTGTCCAAAACAAGCCCCTCTTTTAATCAAATATTCATGGTAAGGCATAAGTTTTTGGTTTCTCGAAGTAGTATGCTGTTTAAAAGGCCAATGCATTGCATACAAATTACCGAGTGTTTCTGTTACCCTTTCCGTTATAAAATCTAAATCTGAGTGAAATTTTTCAAATCTTGAAATATCAAGTGAAAAGATATCTTCATTAATTTCACCATTCATCATCCATTCAGCTGTAATCTTGCCTGCTCCACCTGAGCTAACAATTCCAATACTGTTAAAGCCACCACACATAAACAAATTCTTTATCTCTGGAGTTTCACCAAGTAAATAGTTGGTGTCAGGAGTAAATGACTCCGGACCATTAAAAAATTTTCTAATTCCAGATTTTTCTAAACTTGGTACACGATTCATTGCATTAATCAAATATGGTTCAAAATGATCAAAATCTTCAGGCAACTCACCAAAAGAAAAATCATTAGGGACTATATGGTTATTTGTAAAAGCGGGTTTAGCATTTGGCTCAAAAACACCTACTAATAATTTACCAGCATCTTCTTTTAAATATAAGCAATTATTATAATCTCTTAAAACAGGTAAAGATCTATCAATGTCTGGAATAGGCTCACTTAATACGTAGAAATGCTCATCTGGATAAAGAGGTATACTTACATCAATTTCTTTCGCTATTTGTCTAGACCACATACCTGTAGCTAAAACAACATACTCACATTCTATTTTTCCAAAAATAGTATCAACACCTATGATTTTATTATTTTTTGTTATTATTTTTTTTACAGGACATTTTTCAATTATTGTAGCACCATTTTGTCTTGCTGCTTTTGCCAAAACATTAGCTACTCCAACTGGATCAGCCTGACCATCTTTTTTTATAAAAACACCACCAACTAAGTCTTCAGTATTAATAAGTGGATATATTTCTTTAATTTCTTCCTTATTGACTTCTCTTGACTCAATTTCAAATCGTTGTGCAAAAGTAAGTTGCCTCTTAAGTTCTTCTAGTCTATCTGATGTAGTTGCAACAGTAAGTGATCCATTTTGTTTTAAACCTGTAGAAAGCCCTGTTTCTTCCTCTAATTTTTTATATAAATTTAGAGAATAATTTCTAAGCTTAGTTATTGTTGCACTTGATCCTAGTTGACCAATTAAGCCAGCCGCATGCCAAGTCGTACCAGAAGTAAGTACATCTCTTTCAAGCAAAATAGTATCTTTCCATCCAAATTTAGCCAAATGATAGGCTGTAGAACAACCAGCAACACCCCCTCCAATAACAACAACTTTACATGATTTTGGAATTTTATTTGTCATATTCGCTAATAGTCAATTATAGATTATAATATAAAATTAATAGCAAATAATACATAAATATATAAAAAATTTAATACTAAATTATCTTTTAGATATATATTTAATTAAAAAATGATTGAATACCAAAAAATTTTAAATAGAAATTTATTAAATGTTTTTATTGAAATATTAAAAGAAGTTGAAGTTAAAGGATTAGACGGAAATAAACATCTTTATATTACTTTCGCAACAAATAATCCTAAAACTAAAGTTCCAAATTGGTTAATACAAAAATACCCAACTGAAATGACAATTATAATACAACATGAATATTATCATCTTTCAGTTAATAAGAAAAATTTCAATATAGGGCTATCTTTTAACAATAAAAAATCTGATCTAACAATATCTTTTGATTCAATAATAGCATTTGCAGATCCTTCAGAAAATTTTGGACTTAATTATCAGTTTAATAAATCTATTAATCAAAATAATAAAAAATTAACTGTTAAGAAAAAAAAATCTCTAAAAATAAATAATTCACATAACGTAATAAATTTCTCAAGTTATAAAAAAACTTAATCAAGATATTTAAAATCAAATACCTTTTCATTCTGAAAATTTATACAAAGAGGTAAACCTGTAGGAATCTCAATTGAGGAAATTTCTTCAGGTTTGTAAATTCTAAGCTCTATCATCATTGCTCTTAAGGAATTTCCATGTGCTGCTACTAAGATATTATCACCTTTTTCTATAAGAGGTTTAATATTATCTTGAAAATAAGGCGAAACCCTATCAACTACAGTTTTTAAACTCTCACCATTTGGTGGCGGAGTGTCATAAGAGCGTCTCCAGATATGAACTTGATCTTTTCCAAATTTATCAGCTGTTTCTTTTTTATTTAAACCCACTAAATCCCCATAATCTCTCTCATTAAGTTTTTCACTTCTTGTCATTAATAATATATTGTTTTTCCACAAATGAGTTAATTCAGCTTGTTTTGTAGCAATTTCAGCAGTCCTATTTGCTCTTTCCAAAACACTACTGAAGACTCTATCTATTTTTATATTGTGTTTTTTTATTAATTCTCCTGCTTTTTTAGCTTCTCTTTCACCTTTTTCAGTTAATGGTACATTTTTCCAACCAGTAAATCTGTTTTCTAAATTCCATTGGCTCTGACCATGCCTAAGTAAAATAAGTTTATTCATAATATATTTATTTCAGTTATTAATTTGTGTTATAGATTAAAAATCTATTAAAAAACAATGCCAAATAAAAAAAGAACAGAATCTGATAGTTTAGGAGTCAAAAAAATTGATTATTTTAAGTTATGGGGTGCTCAAACACAACGTTCATTAGAAAACTTTAAAATTTCTAATGATAAAATGCCTAATGAAATAATTAAAGCATTAGGACAACAAAAAAAAGCAAGTGTTTTAGCCAATAATAGTTTAGGCTTAATTAACAAGAGAATTTCAAATGCAATAAGTCAAGCTTGTGATAATATTATTAATTTAAATCTAATTGAAGAATTTCCATTGTCAGTTTGGCAAACAGGATCAGGCACTCAAACAAATATGAATGCAAATGAAGTTATCAGTAATTTTGCAATTAAGATTTTAAATGGAAAAGTTGGATCAAAACATCCAATTCATCCAAATGATCATGTAAATTTATCACAATCTTCTAATGACACTTTCCCAACCATAATGCATATCGCTGCAAATGAACTAACAGATAGTAAATTAATTCCTGCGATAAAAAAACTAATCAGTGAACTTAAACTAAAAACTAAAGCTTATTCAAAAACTATCAAGATTGGTCGCACTCATACTCAAGATGCTACACCTTTAACTATGGGTGATGAGTTTTCTGGTTATTTACATCAAATTGAGAGGAATTTTGAAAGAATCAAATTATCAAAAAAGGAATTACATTACTTAGCCCAAGGTGGCACTGCTGTAGGGTCAGGCATTAATGCTCCAAAAAATTTTGATAAGATTTTTTGTAAATTCTTGAATAAATTAACTAAAAATAAATATAAGCCTGCAAAAAACAAATTTGAAGCTATTGCTAGTCATGATGCATTAGTTAATTTTTCAAATTCTCTCAATACATTAGCTGTTTCTTTATTAAAAATACTTAACGACTTAAGATTTTTATCCTCTGGTCCAAGATCTGGTTTAGGTGAAATCAATATTCCTGCTAATGAACCTGGTTCATCAATCATGCCAGGCAAAGTAAACCCGACTCAAATTGAAGCTTTAAGCATGATTTGTTGTCAAATTATGGGAAATAATTTAACAGTATCAAAAGCTGGATCACAAGGTCATTTTGAATTAAATGCGTTTAAACCAGTGATTATTTATAATGTTATAAATTCTATAAATCTTCTTAGTGACGGCATAAATAGTTTTTGTGTTAATTGCTTAAAAGGAATAACAATTAATAAAAAAAACATAAATAATCATGTTAATAATTCTTTAATGCTTGTTACAGCACTTAATAATCACATAGGATATGATAATGCAGCTAAAATAGCAAAAAAGGCTTTCAATGAAAATCTGTCTTTAAAAAAGGCAGCATTAAAGTTAAATTTACTTTCTGAAAAAGAATTTGATAAAATCGTTGACCCAAAAAAAATGATCTAATTAATGTATTCATAATTGGACTGATCAGAAAAAAGCTTTCGCAAAAGCTGATTATTAAGATGATGACCCGATTTATTTCCATAAAAATAACCAATAATAGGTGAACCTGCTAAATAAAGATCACCAATTGAGTCTAAAATTTTATGTCTTACAAACTCATCAGTATATCTAAGACCATCTTTATTTAAAATTTTATTTTCTCCAACTACAACTGCATTATCTAGTGAACCACCAAGTGCTAATCCATTAGATCTTAAATACTCAACATCTTTTTCAAAGCCAAAAGTTCTTGCAGCTGCTATATCTGATTTATAGTTACCATTAATTAACTGTAATTGACAAGATTGCCTTGAAACTAAGTGACTTGGGAAGTCAATTTCAAAATCAATTGAAAACTGATTGTTTGGAATAATTTTCACAGAGCTTGTATCATTTTTTACTTCAATAGATTTTTTTATATTTAGCAATTTACGTTTTTTATTTTGAACTTTAATTCCTACTTTTTCAATTAAATCAACAAAAGGTTTAGAGCTACCATCCATTATTGGAACTTCAGAAGAATTGATATAAATATTAAGATTATCAATATGAAGACCAGATAAAGCACTCATTAGATGTTCGATGGTTGAAATTTTTAATTTACTTTTATTTGAAATAGTTGTGCTTAAAACTGTTTCTGAAACATTTGACCATATGGCTTGAATAACATTATTCTTTTTCTTGTCAGAGCGAATGAATTTAACACCATCATCGACTTCAGCTGGAACAAGTTTCATCTCAACTTCATTGCCTGAATGCAAACCAATACCAGAAATGGAAATAGTTTCTTTTATTGTTTGTTGATTTTGGTTGTTAGGGTTTATATCTATCATTAATAAAAAGTGCTGTTATCAGCACTTTTTTTATATTTTTATAGATAATCCGCAACTAACTGAATATTACAAAATATTACAATTATTAAATCTTACTAATTCGCCTGTCTTCTCAAAAAAGTAGGAATATCTAATAATTCCTCCTCAGTTTCTTGATTAAACTCTTCATCTAATTCATCACTTGATGCATTAAATTCAGGCTCATTTTCAGTTGCCTCACTTGTGTCCAAATTTTCAGAATTTTCTATTTCAACAGAATCTTCAGAAATTACAGGTTCAGTTTTTTCATTCTGAGTAAATGTTTTTTCAGAATTACTTGAAGAAATATTATCAAACAGGCTTAACCTTCTAACTAAAGGTTCCTCTTTTTCTGATGATATAATTTGTTCGTCAACAATAATTTCAGACTGATCAGATATAATTTCAGGTTCAGTCTTTTCATTTTCTTCTTCAATGTAATCTGTATTTAATTTAGATATTAATTCACCATCTTCGTCTTTTAAATCTTCTTCTGGTTTTGCATCGGACTCAGAAATTGAATGGGATACTATGCTTTCAAAATCTTCTTTATTAATTTCATCAGTTATTTCTGATAAATTTGTATTTTGTTGCTCAATATTTTCATCTAAATTATCTATATTGTCTTTTTCAACTAAACTCTGATCAATTTCATCATTTGCTGAAAAAGGTATTGCAACCTCTTGCTCTTCATTTATTTGATTTGATTTATAAACATCATTGTTGATGTTAATTGGTGAAAAGTTCTCTAATGGCTTTGCGTTAATACCAACATTGGAATCAATCCCAGTTGCAACTATACTTACTCTAACCAAACCATCCAATCTATCATCGCAAGTTGTTCCATAAATAATGTTAGCATCTTCATCAACTTCCTGTTTGATTCTGTTAGCAGCTTCATCTACCTCATATAGAGTAATATCTTTTCCACCTGTTATATTAATTATTAAGCCTTTTGCCCCTTTTAAAGAAACATCATCTATAAGAGGGTTTGCAATAGCTGCTTCGGCTGCTGCAACAGCTCTTCCATCTCCTGAAGCTTCTCCAGTCCCCATCATCGCTTTACCCATTTCTGACATAACAGTTTTGATATCTGAAAAATCAAGATTAATCATTCCTGGTTGAACCATGAGGTCAGTTACTCCTCTGACCCCAGCATATAACACGTCATCAGCCATTTTAAATGCATCAGCAAAAGTTGTTTTTTCATTAGCAATTCTAAACAAGTTTTGATTTGGAATAGTTAAAAGAGTATCTACATATTGCTGTAAATCTTCAATGCCTTTTTCTGCAAGCTTCATTCTTTGAGACCCTTCAAAATGAAAGGGTTTAGTGACAACACCTACCGTAAGAACTCCTCTCTCTCTAGCTAGTTTAGCTATAACTGGAGCAGCTCCTGTGCCTGTACCTCCTCCCATTCCAGCAGCAACAAACAACATATTACTGCCATCTAATTTTTCTGTAATTTCTTGAATCGCTTCTTCTGCAGCCTGCCTACCTATATCTGGTCTCATTCCTGCACCAAGACCTCTTGTGCTATTTAATCCTAGTTGTATTTTATTTGGACATTGTGAAATTTGAAGTGCTTGTGCGTCAGTATTTGCAATCAAAAATTCAACACCTTCAAGATTAGCATTGATCATATTATTAACGGCGTTTCCACCAGACCCGCCAACACCTAAAACTGTTATTTTGGGATGTAAGTTGTCCCCCACATCTTGTAGTGATATATTTATCGTCATTTATAATTCTCCGCCGTTTTTCTATTTTTTAACGATTCGTTGTCGAAATCGTCAATTGTTATTATCTATATATTGTATGTATATCAAATATATTGATCGAGCCAACTAAAAAAACCCTTAAAACCTTGTTTTTTTTTATTTTTACCCTGTTTTTCAGTAATTTTATCGGAAAAATCTCTATAGTCGAAAAAACTACATCCTAATACATCAGCAAAACCAGGGTTTTGAATGTTTTGTTCAGAGAGAATATCATCTTTAGGATAGCCTATTCTAACATTACTTGAAAAAATTAATTCAGCATATTGAGAAATACCCTCTAACTGAGAGCCTCCTCCAGTTAATACAACATTTTTTATTTGTTTTTTATGAAGGTTATTTTGTTTTATCTTCTGCCAAACCATTTCTAAAGTTTCTTCAACACGTGGTTTAACAATTGAATTTATTTTTAACCTGTTGATTTGATTAAATTTACCACTCTCTCCAGAAATAATTGGAATTTCTATAATTTCAAATTCATCACTAGGAGAGCTAATGAGAGAGCTATATAATGTTTTTAATCTTTCAGCACTCTCTATAGTAGTTGATACACCTCGCGCTAAATCATTTGTTATATTATTACTACCAACTAAAAAACTATCTCCATATACAAATTTATCATTTTCAAAAATTGAAACAGAAGTGTTTGAATGCCCAAGGTCAATACAAATAGTTCCAATTTTTTTTTCATCATTACTTAATGTTGCTAGAGCAGAAGATAAAGGTGATGGTACATATGATTCAATTGATATACCTTGATTTTCAACTATATTTTTATAGCCTTGAACATTTTTGTATGGAATTAATATTTTATAAAATAAAACTTTTAGTTTACGTGCATAATTTCCTACAGGGGTATTAAAAACTAAATTATCATCCAAAACATAAGCATTAATATTATTGAATAACTGGAAATAATCATTGTTATTATTAAAATATTCTGAATTGTTAATAGCTTTTTTAATATCCAATTCAGTTATTTGCTTTTCTAAATTATTTATTTCAGAATTATAATATCTAGATAAACTATCAATTGTAGGTATGTTTAAATTTACTGAATTTATTTTGGTTTGTGATTTTTTTTCAGACTCATAAATCAAAGATTTAATATCATTTGATAGATCTCCAAAATTAGTAATGATATTTTTTTTTAAAGTGTTTGATTGTAAACTCTGAAATGATAATAATTTAATTTTTTTATTTTCTACAATTTCTGAGACTGCACAAGAAATCTTAGAATTACCTATGTTGAGTCCAACTTTTATCATTTATTTAAAACTTATAATTGCTTTTTCATTATTTCTTAAATCAATATTTTTAATTGAAATAATTTCAGATTTACTAAACTTTTCTATAAGTCTATTATAATTATTAATAGACTCTTCAATATTTTTTTCTTCTAAATTTAAGACGATGTTGTTATTTAATTTTATATCCCATCTTCTTTCATTTATATAATATGCTTCTTTTATTGACATCATATTTATGTTATTCATTTTTTCCAAGTTATTTAAAAAATTATTTGCCTCTTTTAACACTTGTTTTCCATGAAAAATGATTAGTTTATCATTAATTTTTTCTCTATATTTTTCAATAATCTTTCCTTCCTTAGAAAAATAAAATAGTTGGTTATTGTAAAAAAATAATCCTATTGGTACATATTCAAATATATCAATATTAACTTTATTCTTAAAATTAGATGATAAATTTACACTTTTTACCCAATTCAAATCATGAAGTGAATTAGAAATATCATTTAAAGGTATTAAAAAAATTGATTGATTATAATATTTATTTATTATTTTTAAAACTTCAGATTTATCAACTCTATTTAGCGAGTTAAGCTCCAAGTGAAGAAATTGATAATTAAATTTTTCTGAAATGTTTTGAATAATGTTTGTAAATCTGTCTCTATTATTGAACTCAAGATAAGCAAAAACAAACAATAAAACAAAAAAAATAGTAATTATAAAATATTTTAGAAACCATCTATTAGGAAAAAAATTAATTTTTTTTTTATTAAAATTTGAATTCATTTTGAATGATTAATTAGTTTCATAACAATATTTTCAAATTTAATTTTTTTAAAAGTTGCTTGCTCAGGCAACAAAGAAAGCTTAGTCATACCTGGTTGAGAATTTATTTCTAAAAAATAAATTTTATTCTCTTTTGCGTTTAATATAAAATCAACTCTCGATAGTGTATTACATTTAAAAATTTTATGAATTTTTAAAGCTAATCTTAGGCACTTCATATAATTTTTTTTTGTGATTCTAGCTGGAATAAAATGTTTTGAAAAACCTTTTGTGTACTTTGCTTGATAATCATAAGATTTATTTAGAGAAACTATTTCAGTAACTCCTAAAGGTTGGAAAGTTGACTCATTTTTCAAAATAGATACTGTTAATTCTTTACCTGATATATATTTTTCTATGAGAAATTTTTTTTCTGGATTAAAATTTTTTATATATTTTGTAAAATTATCTAAAAAATTTGCCAGATCTTTTTTCGACTTAATTATTACTAAACCATTACTAGACCCACTACTAACTGGCTTAATAATAAACTGACCAAATTTTAATTTAATTTTCTTTAGATATCCTTCATTAATATCTTTAATTTTTATAACATCATATTTAGGCGTTGATATTTTGAATTTACTAATAATCTTCTTTGACTTAATCTTATCAAAACAATTTGAGGATGAACTTTGATTAGAATGAGTTACTCTAAATTTATTTGCTTTTAATATTTTTTGTATTTTTCCATCTTCCCCAAATGGTCCATGCAATGCATTAAAACAAATATAATCTCTAGAATAGTTTAAAATATCATTTGAGAATGTAATCGGATTAACAGTAAGAATTTTAAAATTAATTTTTAATTTTTTTAGAGCTTTTATAATTTCTTTAGAGGTATTTAATGACACTTTATGTTCTTCATTATATCCACCTTGCAATATCAAAATCTTATTCAAGTCATCTACCTATAATTTTAATTTCCCATTCAAGTGTAATACCAAATTTTTCTTGAACTTGTTTTATTATTTTTTTTCCTAAAGTTTCAATTTCTAAAGCTGTTGCTTCACCATTATTAATTATAAAATTTGAATGTATTGTGCTTACTGAAGCAGCTCCATTTTGCATACCCTTACAGCCTGCCTTTTCAATTAAAGCTGCAGCAAATTCTCCTTTTGGATTTTTAAAAGTACTACCTGAGGTTTTTTCTTTAATTGGCTGTGAATTTTCTCTTGCAAATTTAATTGAATTATTTTTTTTAATTATTTCTGATTTTGATGAATATTCAAGTTGAAAATCAGCTTGCAAAACAATTGACTCATCTGGCAAATTTGACGATCTATAATCTAGTTTTAATTCTTTCTTATTTAAATATTTTATTTTTCCAAACTTATCTATTATTAAAACTCTTTTTAAATTATCTGCAGTTTGACTTCCGTAACATCCTGCATTCATTTTTACTGCACCACCAATAGTTCCAGGAATACCAATAAAAAATTCAAAATTTTTTATTGAATTTTTCACAGCAAATTTAGCTAAATTCATATCAAGTACACCAGCACCAACACATAATGTGTTCTTTTTAATTTTTATATTATTAAAATTTCTACCTAATTTAATAACTAATCCATCAAAACCTTGATCACGTACCATTAAATTAGAACCAACTCCTAATACGTAATATTTAACTTTATCTGCATAACTAATTATGGTTTTTAAGTCTCTTATATTGTTTATAATTACATAACCGGTAGCGTTACCCCCAGCACGAAACCAAGTAGATTTTCTCATTTCATAATCAAACAATATCCTACTACTAATTCTGGATTGAATTTTGCTAAGTATATTATCCATTTATTTGCATAAAATTATTTGCTATTTTACTTATTGAACCTGCTCCCATAAATATAATAATTTTATCATTTGTAGTTTCTGTATAAATCAACTTATTTAAATTTTTGCTTCCAACATAAACTACATTTTTATTAATTTTGTTTAATTTTAAGTAGATATTTTTTGATTCATAACCTTTTATTATTTTTTCACCTGCTGAATATGTATCTAATAAATATAAATTTTTTATTTTAGATAGAACTTTAATAAAATCATTAAATAACACTTTAGTCCTTGAATATCTATGAGGTTGAAAAACAACTATAATATTTTTATTTATTTGTTTTGCACCTGATAAAGTTGCTGTAATCTCAGTTGGATGGTGAGCATAATCATCATAAATATTAGCTAAATTTACTTTTCCTAAATGAGTAAATCTTCTTTTAACACCTATGTAATTTTTTAGAGCATCCTTGATATAAGAATTTTTTACGCCTGCTAAAAGCCCGGCAATAATACTGGCAGTTCCATTATAAACATTATGCAATCCAATTGCCTTAATTTTATATGAATA
>MDSW01145396.1_pt1 | contig 14398 bp, 12 predicted proteins | sample 811171 | NCBI WGS metagenome assembly MDSW01 (sample SAMN05326641, study PRJNA326480) | marine metagenome | isolation source: seawater | place: Atlantic Ocean: North West | collected 2012 | reverse complement strand
GGTACCACAATTGTGAATAATCAAAAAATAAGTAAGGCTCATATAATTAATCTATAATGACTGAGTTTACAATATTTAAACTAAATAAAAGGCATTCTTAAAAATATGAAAGCAGTAATTTTAGCAGGTGGTCTTGGTACAAGAATATCAGAAGAAAGTAACTTAAAACCAAAACCAATGATTGAAATCGGTGGCAAACCAATTTTATGGCACATCATGAAAATCTTTTCATCTCATGGAATAAATGATTTTATAATTTGCTGTGGATACAAAGGATATTTAGTAAAAGAATACTTTGCAAATTATTTTTTACATATGTCAGATGTTACATTTGATATGAAAAATAATCAGATGAGGGTCCATAAGAAATATGCCGATCCATGGAAGGTTACAGTAGTTGACACAGGAGAATCAACAATGACTGGCGGCAGATTAAAAAGAATAAACGAATACGTTAAAGATGAAAAATCATTTTGTATGACTTATGGCGACGGAGTATCAAATGTTGATGTTTCAAAACTAATTTCATTTCATAAAGAAAATAAAAAATTGGCTACACTGACCGCAGTATATTCACCTGGAAGATTTGGTGCGCTTGATATAGATAATAATAATGCTATCTCGTCTTTTCTTGAAAAACCAAAAGGTGATGGCGGAATGATTAATGGTGGATTTTTTGTACTTTCTCCAAAAGTATTAGAGCTTATTAAAAGTGATGATGATATTTGGGAGAGGGAACCGTTAGAGAGTCTTGCAAAATCTAATAATCTTATGGCATATAAGCATGAAGGTTTTTGGCAACCCATGGATACGTTAAGAGATAAAAATTATCTTGAAAACCTCTGGGCTAGTGGTGCTCCTTGGAAAACATGGTAAATCAGAAACCAGTCCTGGAAATTTTAATACCTACCTTTAAAAGATCTCACAGCGCTCAAGAAGCAATTGAGAGTGTGTTAGCCTGCAATGATATGCGTTTGACTGTTCGATGTAATTCCAATGGTTTTGAGCCAGTTTTAGAAAAATATCGCAATCTAGATGATCGAGTTAATTATGATTCTTTTGAGTCTAATAGAGGATTCCAAGAAAACCTTCATAAATTACTTGCAGATACAGATGCAAAATTTTGCATGATATTGTCTGACGAGGATAGAATTGATGTTAATGAATATCAAAAGATACTAAGTTTTTTAGAAAATTTAAGTTCAAGTATTTCAGTCGTTATAAGTTCAATATCATATAAAGAAAAGTCTGGATTTTACTGGAGACCTAATCAGAGATTTTCAGAAATTGATATACATGATTGTGTTGCTCTTAATCCTATACCTACATATGTGTCAGGCTATATTTTTCGTGTTGACTCTCTTAGGGATATAGATCTTAAAAGTTTTTTTACCTCAAGCATTGGTAATGTTTATCATTTTAGTGATGTATCTCTTTATTTGCTTCCGCAGAACAAATTAAAATATTATCATGATAGGTTTGTTGAAATGGGTCCTGCAATAAAATATGGAGGCGACGGTCATTCTCATAAACTTCCAGATTCAGAAATTAACGACAGTAAAAATTTAGATCTAAATCCATCTATATATGGTCCCAAACCAAGAGCAAGACAGTTTTTTTATCGCGAAAACCTTCTTCATAAATTAAAAGATAACATAGGATATATTTCCTTATTTATTGGTAAATTGAATTTCATAGAGTTCTTCTATGAAAGCATTATGGATTCAGAAAATAGAGTTATTTTCAGCCAAAATATGATTTTAAAAGATGAGGCAATAGCTGGTATTTATGATTCAAAAGAAAATAATGAGTATTCAGGATCACTAACAGCACGTTTCTTCGAAATGCTTTTGCATTACCCAAGATATATTTCAGATCTAATAATGATTATCGTATCAACTTTTAATAGAATTTTTAGAAAGATTTATATAATTCATTTAATTTACATTAAAAATAAAAAATAAAATATTATTCTTAGTTTAATAATGTTTGAGAGTTAACTAATTTTTTTATACCACAAGAAAAATTTGTTTTTGCTTCCCAGCCTATTAAATGAAGGCTTTTACTATCTAAAGATATATCCATCTGTTCACCTTTTCTATAATTAATGGCTCCAAAATTAATATTATTTTTTAAATTATTATGTTTTGAAAGTTGAAGAAATAATTCATTAACGAAATCTTTTAAAACAATAACTTCTCCTGATGATACTTCGTGCTCATAAAAGATCTTTGATGAGCTGTTATCAAAATGTTCGACTGCTAGAAAATATGCTTCAACTAAGTCATCTATATAAATAAAATCTCTTTTTTGTTCACATTTAGTTAATTTAATACTTTCATTTTTTAAGATTTTTTTTATTAAAAATAACACAAATTTATTTTCATCATCATTTGGACCATACATATGATCAAAAACAAAATTTAAGATTTTTGTTGGGCCTTTTCTCTTTTTTAAAATATCACAAAATTGATGCTTGCTTGAAGAATAAATATTCAAATCTCTTGGTAAAGTTGAATGTGTATTAATAAATAAAGGCACATTGAACTTATCGCATAAATCAATTAACTGTACTCCTAAATTTATATTCGTATTTAATACTTCTTTATGATTCTCATCCCCTCGACCATAATTACATGCTGTATGAATTAAGATATCTATTTTATTTTTTTTAAAAAAATTCTTTATATAGTCTTTGCGGTTCTCGATATAATTTATATTTGGGAGATTAATTAATCTCGATTTATCAGAATTCTTCCTGATGAGAGCATGAATATCATATCCCATAGTTAGAAATTTTTTCACAAGACTGCTACCTAGAAATCCAGTAGCCCCTGTAATAAAAATCTTTTTTGACATGTATGTTATTTGACCTCAAATTTAAAAATTTCTTCAATTCCCGTCAAGATTACAATTATCTCGATTTATAAATGCTTCAATTGTAAAACCATTCATAGATCTATCATAAAAAGAAAACCGGCCTCCAGTTTCAATAAATACCCATGCTTCGCAATTTTTTATATTTGTTAGAAGCGGGTTTACTGAGCCAGGTCTTTTGAGTTTTAGAGTATTTATAACTCTTGTATCTGACAATGAGAGATAATAAGCAGATGGATTAACGGTACCTGTGAGCATGGTATTACCTTGAGGAGTAGGACTTCCAAGACCACCAAATATTATTGAGCTTTCATAAGCCTTACCATTTGAATCTACAGATTCACCAACTTTGACGGAGCCTTTTGATTCACCACTTACTAAGTCTACTATACTCACTGTACCCCATGGTTCTTTACTTAACGGCAGCAAATCTTTTCCAAGTAAAACTTGCCAGAAACCCTCTTTTCTGAGCTTTTTATTTTTTAGTAAGTTCTTATCATGCTCATCGAAATATCTAAAAATATCATTTAATTCATCCTCTGAAACTGGTGAATTGCCTCCATGCAATGATTTAAAATTATCAAAAACTTTACTAAATTCGTATTTTTCAGATAGGGTGTATCCAACTAGAGATGGAACGTAACCGTCGCCAATTATTTCAGACTGATACTTACCTCTTCGATCATAGCCGTGACATGACGCACAATTCTGCTTATAACTTTTATTATGAGATTTAAAGTCTAGAATTTTATAGTAATTATTAATAATTTTAGAATTTAAATTTGAATTAGACCAAATATCACTTATCCATCTAGTATCAGTTTTATTTAAATCAATTTGTTCATAATTATTATTTGAAAAGAAAAAAGTTTTAATTTTTTTAAGAAAATTAACAATTTTAAAAACTACTTTTAAGAGAAATGGGTATTCTTGAACATATTGAACCCTGAGTATCCATGGAATATTATTTGTTGGTGCAGCAATAAGTTTTTGATTATTTTCTACATCTTCAAAGTAAATTGCACCATGCCATTCTGGTCCTCCATGCAGACCCTTTATGACAACATCATAATCAATTGATGGCCTTAAAAATTCTTGAAATTTTGCATGCCTTAATTTGAGTGGATCTAATGCCTCAATTCTTATGTCATCTTTTAAAATTTTTATATCAGATAGCCTATCAGGCCAGCTTGGAATAATTTGTGCATTTTCCTCAAGAGCTTCTCCACCAAAAGTAGTCGGGAAAGCAATTCTTTGAAACTGATTGTCTTTTACCTCACTGCCGTCTTTTGCATTAACTGCAAAAATAGTGCCAGTTTTGTTTAAACCAACTAATAAATCTATTTCAGAATCGTTATCATTATAAAAATTTTCAATTATTATGGGTTGCCCAACTCCATCATAGTCCCACAGATCTTTATTGACCATTCTCTGTGCAAAATGAATTGATCCAGATGATGCATTAATTGCTATTAAACTGGCTGAATAATTGTCAACGAGCTCGTCATTAAAAACAATACTGCCGGGATTACTAGTAACAAAATAAACAAGGTTATACTTCCTATAAAAAATTGGATTGCTCCAAACCCTGGCAGTGTTTCCAAGTCGAGTTTGCCACTTAATTTTTTCCAAATTCTTTTCATGGCATTGGGTGTCTCCTCGACTTCCTATAATAATGAAACACTCATCAGTTACTATTGGTGAAACTACTGATGGAATTGTATCTACAGAATTTAGAATTTCTCCAGTTTGAGCATCTAGCACAAATAATTTTAGGTTAGCTGTAATAATTATTTCGCCGTTAATTTTGTCAATAGTGAAGCCTCTTCGTCCAGCATTGTTTCCTAAAAATCTTTTGAAAAGGAGTTTTCCACTATTTTTGTCTAATGCATATAAATTTCCTTGACCATCAATAAAGAATAATTTACCAAGATACTCTTTAGGCTGTGACTGAACTGTATTTAATGGATCAGAATAATTAAGTTCAAATTCCCATATTTTTTCAAACTGAGTAGAAGCAGAAACTAATACAGAGAAGAAAAAATTAAATGAAATAAAGCTGAAAATTACTATGGTAAATTTTTTCATAACAAACATGATATCTTAATTAAAATTTAACATAAACTATTCGCACTCTTGAGTTTATTGACATAAACCTGTAAGAATAAAGTATTAATTGAAGCTGCATATTATCCAAAAAAAATAATATGAATCTTTTATTTGAATATGATTGATAACATGTCAAATAATAAAGAATGTATAATTAATATTAATTATAGCAATCAATGTGTAAATTCTTTAATATTCGAATGCTAGAAAAAATAACAAATAAAAGATATCTAATTGAGGTAAAAAATGAATGATTTTATTAGAGTTCCGTATGGCTCAACCGTTCATGGCGAAGAAGAGATAAATGCCGTTGTTGAAGTCTTGAGAACGACTACTCAAATGTCAAAGAATGTTCGAGAATTCGAAGCTAAGGTTGCAGAAAAGTATGAACATGACTATGGAATAATGGTAAATTCCGGATCTTCAGCACTTTATTTGTCTATTGAGGCACTTAATCTTCCTAGAGGCTCTCAAGTTATTACACCTGCATTAACTTTTGGAACAACTGTGGCTTGTATTGTAAATAGTGGATTAGTTCCTGTATTTGTTGATATTAAAGAAGATACCTATTGTATCGATGAAACAAAAATTGAAGAAAAAATTAATGAAAATACATCAGCAATAGTAGCTCCTGATTTAATGGGAAATATATGTGAGTGGCCAACAATAAGAAAACTTGCCGATAAAAATAATTTAAAGATACTTGTGGATTCAGCTGATACTATTGGAGCAACATATGAAGGAGTCTCGACTGGAAGCTTTGCTGATATTGCAATAACAAGTTTTTATGGTTCGCATATTATCAATGGTGCAGGGAATGGAGGAATGATTGTTACCTCAGATAAATCTATAGCAGATAAATGCAGCCTTTTAAGATCATGGGGACGAAGTTCATCTTTATTTGTAGAAAGCGAAGCTATTGAAAATAGATTTAATGTAAAGTTAGAAGGTATTCAATATGATGCAAAATTTGTTTTTGAAGAACTTGGATATCAACTTGAACCGTCTGAAATAAGTGCAGCTTTTGCATTAGTACAATTTAATAAACTAGAAAAGAATATGGAGCTCAGAAATAAACACTTTGACTCACATCTGCAATTCTTATCTAAATACTCTCAATTTTTTTCGCTTCCAAAGCAAAATCCAAAAGCATACACATGCTGGCTTGCATTTCCCATGATTGTCAAAGAAACAGCTCCATTTAATAGAACAGATATGCAGATTTTTCTTGAAAAAAGAAATATTCAAACTAGAGTAGTATTTACTGGAAATGTTCTTCGTCAACCAATGATGAAAAATGTGGAATATATTGGTGAGGCTGATGATTTTGTGAATGCTGATAGGGTTATGAAACAAGGCATTTTATTAGCTTGTCATCATGGTCTTGATGATGAAATGATTAATCATCTATATCAAAGTATTGATATGTTTGTTGAACAACATACTTAGAAAATTTTTAAATGTCCATCAAAGAAAAAAATCTAATTTTTGATTTTGATGGAACTCTTTTTGATTCAGCTCCAGAAATCTTAGAATGTCTAAAAAAAGTATTTCACCTTAACAAGCTAAAGAGCGAAAATGATTTTAATGAATCTTTGATAGGACCTCCTATAAAAGAAATGCTTAAAAAACTTGTTCAAAAAAAAGACATAGGCATGATTGATAAAATTATAAAAGATTTTATAAATTTATATGATTCAGAATATTGCTATAAAACAAAATTATATGATGGCGTTAAAAAAACATTAGAGATTTTAGCTGAAGAAAAGCAATTAATATTAATTACAAACAAAAGAATTTCACCAACAGAAAAAATGTTAAAAAATTCAGGAATTATAGATTTTTTTGAAGACTATTTTTCTGTTGATCCAAACAACACATCAAAGAAAAATAAAAGTATTTTAATTAAGAATACAATTAAAGACTTAGATATTAATCCTGATAATTGTGTTTACATAGGTGATACAGAAGGTGATTTTATAGCCTCTAATAATAATGGCATCAAATTTATTTATGCTGGTTGGGGATATGGAGAATACGTTGAGCAAGCCCATTTACACTTAAATGATATTAGAGAATTAATATAGATATTTATTGATCTGTTTGATAGTAAAATCATAAATATTCTTTTCTGAGTAGAATTTTTCGTACCAAATTGCTGTTTCTTTAATAGTAGTGTCGATATCCATTAAAGGTTCCCAATTTAAGATTTTTTTTGCTTTCGTGGAGTCTAATCTCAATGTTTTTGATTCAGGTAAATTTTCATTTTTATCTAGAATTACTTTAGAATTACATGAATTCCAATTAGATATAAATTTTTGTGTAAGCATTTCAACAGTAATTTCATTTTCTTCAAGAGGGCCAAAATTAAATGATTCGAATACTTCTTCTTTTTCTTGATTATATATTGCTAATTTCAAATATCCATTCACCACATCAATTACATGCTGCCAAGGTCGAATAGCCATTGGACTTCTAATAACTATATCTACTTTGTTTTGAATAGATTTAACAATATCAGTAATTATTCTATCTTTCGCCCAATCACCACCACCTAATATATTTCCCGCCCTAGCAGTACATATTTTCAAATCATCAAAAGATAGAGCATGTGATTTTGTTAATATTTCAGTACATGCTTTTGATGCACTATATGGATCTTTACCTCCCATAGGATCTGATTCAATAAACCTGTTTCCGTATTCATTATTCTCATAACATTTATCAGTTGTTATACATACAAGGTTTATATTTGCTTCTAAGGCCTTGCAAGACTCGAGAACATTTAAAGTACCAATGACATTTGTTTGAAATGTATCAATAGTTTTTATGTAACTTTCTCTTACAAGGGGTTGGGCTGCTAAATGAAATACAATATCTGGTGATATTTCATTTATGGTTAAAGATAATTTTTTATAATCACAAATATCAATGTATTTTTGTTTTATTTTTTCTTCAAGATTCAATAATTTAAAAATACTTGGAGAAGTGTCAGGTTCAAGACCTATGCCATAAATAGCCGCACCCATTTGTTGTAAAGAAATAGCAAGCCAAGATCCAACAAAACCCGATGAACCAGTGATAAGTATTTTTTTATTTTTATAGAATTCTCGCAAAATATCTCTAACTTTTTGTCATCAACTATTTGTAGATTAGTATTTATTAATTTACTTTGATGCTCTAATTATTTAAATATTAATATTATATCTAATTCTGTATCTCGACCACCTATTTATTATTCCAATTAAATTTATTCATAACTCAATCTTTTTTACATAATTCGGTACTAAACATAAAAAAAATTTTTTTTAGTTTTCATGATACAAAAATCATAGTTCCTTATCTAACAACAAACCACTTAGCACCACTTTAAAAACTAAATACAGGGATTTTTATATACTGAAAAACAGTTTGCACATAAAAAATGTATAATCCTCATTATGAAAAATAATATCAAAGAAGAAATAGACCTTGTTGGTCTTTTGAAACTAATATGGGAAAGTAAAAGGATTATAATTGCGACAACTGCCACTTTCTCGATACTTGCAATTATTTATAGTCTTAGCTTACCAAATATATATGAATCTAAAGCACTTTTAAGTCCTGTAAACGAAGATATTGGTTCAAATCAACCCATGGGCAATGTAACTGGTTTAGCAACTTTAGCAGGCATAAATATATCAAATGCAACCAACAGCAATTCATTAAAAGCTATAGAAAAAGCAGAAACAATTAGTTTTTTTAAGGACAATATTTTACCTAATATTTTTCTACCTGATTTAATGGCTATTAAGTCATGGGATGCTGAAACCAATACAATATATTATGATTCTGACAACTTTGATAATAAGTCACAAAGCTTTATAAAAACACCAAGCGCTCAAGAAAGCTATAAAGAATTTAAAGATATTTTTCAATTATCTCAAGATTATGATACTGGTTTTGTAACAGTTTCAATTAAACATCAGTCACCATTTATATCGCAACAATGGACAGATTTAGTCGTAAATCAAATCAATGAATTTTTTAGAATTAATGATAAAAGAGAGGCACAAGCTGCAATGGATTTCCTAAATGCGCAGATGGCTCAAACAAGTTATAACGAAATAAAACTAGTCATTGCTCAATTACTCAAAAATAGAATGCAGCAATTAACTTTGATAGAAGCTAATGATTTCTATATTTTTTCTTACCTTGATCCCCCAATGGTGATGGAGGAAAAAATAGAACCAAATCGTACCTCAATAACTATTTTAGGTGCAATTTTTGGAGTAATGATTGGCATTCTTTATGTGATAATAAGAGAATTTTTTAGTACAAAGAAAGATTGATACTTGCTTAAAATTCGCTAAATATGACATTTTGATTTTATTTATAACATTTGCATAGAAAACCTAAAAAAATATGTTTAAATTAATAGGTAATCTTTTTAACTTGCTTTCTCCATATCAACGCAAGCGTTTTTTCATATTACAACTTTTAGTTATTTTAATGAGTATAGTAGAGATTCTTGGTGTTGCATCGATTATACCCTTCATGGCTCTTGTTGGAGATATGTCTCAGTTACAACAAGATTCTTTTTTTGCAAGTTTATATAAAATGAGTGGTATTACTTCAGAATCACAATTTGTATTTGTCCTTGGCATTTGTGTTCTAATTATGCTTTTTATATCAATGATGATTTCAGTATTTACTATTTGGGGACTATCTATGTTTGCAAATAAGATTGGAACTGAAATAGCTGACAGACTTTATGCACATTATCTGAATCAAGACTGGTTATTTCATGCATCTGGAAGTAGTGCTCAGCTTACAAAAAAAATTGCTACTGAAACCATGAGAGTTACAGGTGCTATATTAGTGCCTTTGATGTATTTGAATTCAAAGGTAGCTCTGTCATTGCTTATGAGTATTAGTATCTTTGTTTATGATCCTAAAGTTGCTGCAATTGGACTATCTATTTTTGCAATTTCGTACTTTTTTCTTTTTAAAGGTGTAAGAAACAAGCTAAATAAAAATGGTATTGCCATATCAGAAGTTAATGAGGAACGTTTTCGTCTCATGAATGAGGGATTTGGTGGGATAAAGGATGTTTTACTAATGGGAAGAGATAGTGATTTTATTAATCGTTTCAATAAAACTGGTAAAACTCTTGCATATAGTCAAGGAACAAATATAGCTCTTGCTCAAGCACCACGATATTTTGTCGAGCTACTGGCATTTGGTTCAATGATATTATTGATTTTATATTTAATAGCTAGTCACAATGGCAATCTTGGAATGATATTGCCTATAATCTCTGTTTACGCGATTGGAACCATTAAATTATTACCTGCTTTTCAGCAAATTTACTCAAGTATTGCAATAATTAAAGCTAACATTCCAGCTTTTGAATCTATTCAGCAAGACTTATATGACTCACCGCATACTGGAGAAATATTAAAAAAAGTTGAAGAAAGCTATCTTCATCCTAAAAAGCAGATATCACTTGAAAAAGTTAGATTTACATACCCAAAGAAACAGCAACCCGCTCTTGATGGACTAAGCATTGAAATACCAATCAATAGCGTGATTGGAATTGTTGGACCCTCTGGTTCAGGAAAATCTACGCTTATTGATATTCTTTTAGGCTTGATTAAACCAGATCAAGGTAAATTAAAAATAGATGATGAAATAATCGATAGTAAAAACTGTAGGTCATGGCAGAACACTATTGGCTTTGTTGCACAAAGCATTTTCCTATCCGAAGGATCTATTGCCGAAAATATCGCGTTTGGTATTCCTCACAATGAAATTGATTTTAAACAAGTTGAATATGCACTTGATCTTGCTCACCTGACTGAATTAACTAATAGCTTAAAACAAGGAATACATACTAAAGTTGGTGAAAGAGGTATACAACTATCTGGTGGTCAGCGACAACGTATAGGAATTGCCAGAGCTTTATATCACAAAGCCGAGGTGCTCGTATTTGATGAGGCAACTAGTTCTCTTGATGGCATTACTGAAAAAATGATTATGGAAGCAATTCATGAGTTTAGTGGGAGAAAAACTATAATATTAATTGCTCATCGACTTAAAACTGTTCAGAAATGTGACAAAATATTTTTTATTGATAATGGGAAAGTAGCTGATCAGGGAACATATGACGAACTAATAGACAAAAATGAAAAATTCAAAAATATGTCAATGCATGCATAACTTCCTAATAAAAACTAAACATACGGCATAAAACTTAACAACATAAAATAAATTTAAAAACAAATTTAAACTGATATACAATGCTATTAAAATTAAGGTAATAACAAAGGGGAGCCAAGGATAATTTTTATATATCACAATTTTGTCAGGTTCATATTTAACTTAGCTTATAAATAATATGAATAAAAAATTTCTTAAAATTGCAGAAATTGGCATGACTCATGATGGCAGCTTTGGTTTAGCAAAACAATTAACAAAAGCTGCTGTGAAGTCAGGAGCAAATGTTGTGAAATATCAATGTCATATTCCTGAATTTGAAACAACCAGAAATGCACCATCACCATACTATTTTAGGGATGAAAATAGGTTTGAGTATTTTGAGAGAACTAAATTTTCTTATGATCAATTCCAAAAATTACATACTTTATGTAACGAATTGGGGGTATATTCATGTATTTCACCCTTCAGCATAGAAGCAGCGGAAATGTCTATAAACATAGGGTTCGATTATATCAAGATCGCATCTGGTGAGGTTACAAATATGCCTTTAATAGATTTTCTGGCCAAAAAAAAGAATTTAAAAATAATTATGTCAAGTGGAATGTCATCAATTGATGAAATTTCAAAGTCTTTAAATAAACTCAAGAACCATAAAGAGTTTTATTTACTTCAATGCAGTTCGATATATCCATGTCCACCTGAACAGTCAGGCCTCAATTTTATAGAAGTTTTTAAGAAAAAGTTTAAAGTAAATGTAGGCTTGAGTGACCATACCATTACGGATGCCACATCAATAGCTGCTGCAGCATTAGGAGCTTGTGTAATTGAGAAGCATTTTACGCTCTCCAAAGATTTATATGGACCTGACGCATCATTTTCTCTAAATCCTGAAGAATTTTTAAAACTATGCAAGTCTTTAGACTATGTATGGACTGCAATTAAAGTAAAAGATACAAAAAAGGACATAAAAAAATTTAAAGTAATGAAAAAAACTTTTGAAAAAAGCATTTATGCAAAAAGAGACATTGATGTTGATGAAAAAATAACTCTTGATAATATTTCTTTTCTCAAACCTCTATCAAAGATTCATTCTTCTGATTACAGAAAAATTCTCGATAAAAAAGTTAAAAGAAAGCTTAAACAGGGCCAACCATTAGATTGGAAGCATTTTAAGTGAACACATTAGCCTTCATTCCTGCAAGATCTGGTTCTAAAGGAGTAATAGATAAAAATATACGTAATTTAAACGGAATTCCATTGGTTGCTTATTCAGTTCACATTGCTCAGTTATGTTTGAAACAAGAAATTTTTTCAGATGTGCTTGTTTCAACTGACTCGATACACTACCTTGAAAAAATTAAACAAACTGGATATACCAACGAATATATTCGTCCAAAAGAGCTTGCTCAAGACGAATCTCCTACAATTGATGCAATAACTCATGCAATCAATGATTACGCAAAAAGAAATATTTTTTTTGATAATGTAATGATTCTTCAGCCCACTTCACCTTTTAGATGTATTGAAGATATAAAAAAATCAATTCAAATCCTCGAGTCTAATCCTTTAACTACATGTGTAGCATCCGTATTTAAGTTGAGTGATCATCATCCAAGAAGAATTAAGTTAATAAATAAAGATGGTTTTCTTGATGATTTCTGCGATGAATATAAAGAACCGGAGCCATCAAGACGACAAGATTTCACTCCTGATGCTTTCATTAGAAGTGGAAGTATTTATTTATCAAAGACAGAACAAATTATGAAACAAAAATTAATCAGAGGGAACTATGTAAAACCTCTAGAAATTTCAGAATTTTACTCTGTTAATATTGATGAGGAAGTTGATTTTTTTAAAGCCGAAGCCTTAATTAATTCAAACAAATACAAAAAAGAATTAGATGTCTTTGAAAAACTAAAATTAAAGTATGATGCATAAAGCACTTATAGGATTTGATATAAATGAGTATCCAGAAATAGCGATATTTCAGAAATATTTTGAATGTGATTTTTGTGAATATAGTGAAGACTATTTTAATAAGAATATTTCTAAATATAGCATCCTAGTTCCACATTTATATATGAAACTTACGGATGAACTTATCAATAAAGCATCTAATTTAAAATATATATTTACACCATCAACTGGCACCAATCATCTAGATCTTAAAGCTATAAATAAAAATGATATTCATCTTTATTGTTTGAGTGATAATGCGGAATTTATTTCAGAAATATCAAGCACTGCTGAGCTCGCATGGCTTTTAATCTTGGCTGCAAATAGAAAAATTATTCAACTAAATAAAAGAGTTCTAACTGAGAATAGTTGGAAAAATAATGACTTAAGAGGCAACCAACTTAAAAATAAAACAATCGGTATTATCGGTTTTGGTAGGCTTGGTAAAATGATGTTTAACTATGCAAAGTCATTCGATATGAATATTTTAATATATGATAGAGACAATTCATCTACTAATGGATACGAAGATTACGCAAAAGATCTTAATGAGCTTCTAAAAGAATCGGATATTATTACACTCCATCCAAAGCTAAACGAAACATCTTACGAAATGATTAATTCTAAAAGCTTAAAACAAATGAAGGAGGGAGTTATTATTATTAATACTTCAAGAGGTGATGTAATCAATTCAAATGATTTATTGGATGCAATCAAATCAGGGAAAGTCAGATTTGCTGCACTGGATGTATTAAGAAATGAATTCCATTCAGGTAAACTTCCTAATGATCCTTTAATTGAATATGCATTAAATGAAGATAATTCTGATAAGATTTTAATAACTCCTCACGCTGGCGGCGCAACATTAGATGCTCATAGTTTAGTTTTTAAGCATGTTGCTGAAACATTAAATGATAAATTGTATGAATAAGAAAGTATTGCTCTATATTGGCAGTAGAGCTAACTACAGTAGTGCAAAATCATTATTGAAAGCATTTAAGAATCATGAAAAGTTAGATCCAATAGTTATTCTGGGTGCAGCTGCATTGGTTGATAAGTATGGGAACTTAGAGGAATTAATTAAATCTGATGGCTTTAATATTGATCATAAAATTAGTTTTTTAGTAGAGGGAGGAAAATTAGAAAACATGGCACAGTCGTGTGGAATTGCCATGAATAATTTCCCATCAATAATTGAAAAATATAATCCAGATTATATTTTCGTTATAGGAGATAGGTTCGATGTTCTACCGAT
>MDSW01048139.1_pt1 | contig 14398 bp, 11 predicted proteins | sample 811171 | NCBI WGS metagenome assembly MDSW01 (sample SAMN05326641, study PRJNA326480) | marine metagenome | isolation source: seawater | place: Atlantic Ocean: North West | collected 2012 | reverse complement strand
CTTCCAAACTCTTCCATGTGATCTTATAGCCTCTATTTTTAATTCAAGCTTACAATCTGGTATAACAGGATTTCTGAATCTGGCTTTTTCAACACTCATTAAAAAAACTAATTTATTTTCATAAGTAGATTTATCGATACCATGTGCTGTAAGTGCGGCTGCTGCCTGTCCAAAAGCTTCTACAATTAAAACTCCTGGCATAACTGGTTGGCCAGGAAAATGACCTTGAACATAAAAACTATCTTTTTTTACATTAACTAAAGCTTTTGCAGACTTAAGTTTTTGTATATCAACTAATTCATCAATAAGTAACATTGGCTCTCTGTGTGGTAATAGATTTATGATCTCTTTTTTTGATAATCTAATGGACATATTATTCAAATTTTATTGTTGGTATTTTTTCATCTACGATTTTAAGAATATCATCTGTAATGTCTAATTCTTTTTTGCCCATGATTATATTTTTTTTTTGAACTATGATCGAAATATTATTCTTGGCTGCATATTCACCAAGTATTGGTTTAATTTTATTTGAAAATTCTGCACTAACTTTAACTCTTTTTTTTGTGGAATCTTGAATAATATTTTGTCTTTTCATTCTATACTCTGATATTTTTTTCCTTAATTCCTCAATTTTTGAATTAAACTCATCTTCACTTATAACATTTTGTTTTGCTATTAGTTTTTTTTCTTGTTCTTTTAAATCATCCTCTATTTTTTTAAATTTATTTATATTGGTCTCATTTGATTTATTAATTTTTTTTATAATTTCCTTTCCAGCTTTAGATGCTTTCATAATTTTTTCCATATTTATATAAACAATTTGCTCTGAAAAACAGTAACTTGATAAATTTAAAAAAATAAAAAATAAAAATAAAAATTTTTTTAAAGGCATTTAAAAAGTTGTACCAATATTAAATCTTACTGACTCTGTCTTATCAGTATCTGCTTTAGAAATTGGTTGCGCTATTGAAAAATTTAATGGTCCAACCACTGTAAACCAATCAATACTCAAACCAATTGATGATCTTAAATATGAATTATCAAGTGAACTATCATAATCAACCCCCCAAACATTAGCAGCATCTAAAAAAAATTGAAAATCAATTGTTTCTAAATTAGCTCCAAATTCTGGTAGTGTAGTTGATGCATTTATTACTGCAGTATAATTACCTCCGATAAAATCACCACCATCTTTAGGTCCGATCTTTCCTGTTTCAAATCCTCTCAATTTTTTTGAGGGAATAGATAATCTTTTTGAAATTCTCACATCTTCATCACCTAAAGCATTAATTGCAGATCCTTGAATTGAAAACCGGGTAATCATATCTGAAAATTGATTAAATGTCGTAAACTCATAGCTATTAAAAAATGCAGCATCTTCAGTTATAACTGGTATGCTTTGTGAAAACCTGCTTCTATAACCGTCTGATGTTTGAAATCGTTGATTTCTTTTATCAAGATCAAGACTATATGAAAAAGATGAATCTAAATATTCACCCTCTTGTTTTTTTAAATTATCACTAGCTGATTGATTTGTATCTAGTTTTTCATAGAAAGTTGATATAGTAGGCGAAAATATTACATCATCGTACTGTTCCCATGCTGAACCTAAACTAAAACCTGTTTTACCAGTTTCGTAACCATAATCAGTCATTCTATCAGTAACACTACTTTCAACAGAGGTAATTAGTGTTTTATCTGAGTAGTTCCAATTAGGATTTACTACTGAAAAAAGACCTTTAATCGTCTCATCGCTAACCCTTAAATTCGACTTAAGTTTAATATTTTTTCCTAGAAAATTATTTTCATTTACACCAACTCCAAAGGTTGTACCATCAGTACCAGTTCCTGCTGATGCAAATATTTCCCCTGTTGGTTTTTCTTCGATATTTATATTAAGTATTTTTTTGTTATCATCTTCATTAATTAATTCATAATCAACTTTGCCAAAAATATTAAGAGATTTTAAATTATTAATTGATTTTGCTAATAACAATTCATTAAAAGGATCGCCTTCATCAACTTCCAAAGAATCTCTCACTACTCTCTCTTCAGTAATATTATTACCAAAGACATTTACTTTAGTAAGATATCTTTTTTCAAATTCCTTAATTACAAAGTTAATTGATAATTTATTATTTTCTTCTATTGTCTCCTTAAAAGCTGCATTTATAAATTCATAATCATTTCTAAAAGTTAGTTTTTCAACTTCCTTTGCTATCTTGTTCAAACTATTTAAAGAATATGTTTTACCCTCAAGTTTTTTTAATCTTTTTTGAATATCAGCAAAATCTTCTACATTATAGTCTTCTGGTAAAGTTAAATTGCTTTCAGAAATTGTAAATTTTGGTCCTGAATTTATATTGAACAATAGCTTAAAGTTATTGTCAGATGTAAATTCAACTAGACTATCGTTTACTTCAACTTGATAAAATCCTTTGTTCAAATAATAATTTTTTAATAATCTTTTATCTAGTTTAATATTTTCTGGATTAATAAATTTTCTATTTGTAATAAACTTCCAAAATTTAGCCTCTTCACTAACAATGATATTTCTTAAAATTCTATCCTTAAAATGTTTATCTCCAATAAATTCTATTGATTTAATGTAAGCTTTTTCTCCAATTTCAATATTAAAAAGCACATTCACAGTGTTATTTTCATTTTCAATTATCTTATCAGTTACATTTGAAAAGTAATACCCAGAATTTTTTAATATCTTTTGAATTCTTTCTATATCTTTTTTTACATAAGTCTTAACAAACGGATTTTTATCTTTTAATAGAATTTGTTTTTTTAATATTTCAACCAATTCTTTTTTTTTTATTCCTTTGATTTCTATATTTTGTACAATTTTATTCTCTTCCACATCAATTATTAAAATGCCATTATCTAAACTTAAAGAAATATCTGAAAAAAAATCTGTATTATATAAATCTCTTAGAATTTTATTTAAATCATTTGAATCATAGTCTTCACCGACTTTTATATCTGAAAAAACTAGAATTGTTTCTTTGGTAATTCTTTCATTATTAATTATTTTAACCTCATTAATTACTTCAGAATTGGCTCTAGTAAAAATTACAAAGAATAGTAAAAAAAAATAAAAAATTTTATGCATTGTTTTGCAATCTTACACATAAAGATTTTGTTTTCAATCTCACATATTTATTTAAATTAACTATTTGACCAATATTAGAAGCCTTTTTTGATTTAAGTTTTCTAAATTCTTTTAATTTCATTATTCTCATAAGATTTCTTGATATTTCCAAAAATTTAATTTTTTCATTTAAAAACATATTGACCAACTCATCATTAGCACTTACTAAAACTGTCTCATAAAGACTATCTTTTGTATTATTAAATTCTTTAATAATTTTGATTGATGGGAATTGTTGTTTACTTATTTTTTTAAATTTTAAATTATTCAATTTATTAAAATTGATTGCTTTTGATTTAAAATCAATTCGTTTACTTTGGTATAAAGAATTAAAAATAGGAACTTTCATACTAGTTTCATGAATAAGCATTTTTGTAATACCATTTTTAAATTTAACTATAGCGTGCACATAAGAGTCTGGATGTAATAAAATTTTTAATTTTTTTAAACTTACATTAAATATTTTTTTTGCCTCAAGTATTTCAAAAATTTTATTTATCATCGTTGCAGAGTCTACTGATATTTTTTTTCCCATTTTCCATTTAGGATGGCTAATTGCATGAATAGGTTTTACATTTTTTAATGTTGTTTTTTTTTTATTTAAAAAAGGACCGCCTGAGGCAGTAATATAAATTGAGTCGATATTTTCATTTTTATTATTTATAAGAGACCAAATAGAAAAATGTTCAGAGTCTATTGGTACAAATTGTGTATTATTCTTTTTAAGTTGCCTCTCTATTAAATTCCAACCACAAATTATGGACTCTTTGTTTGCAATAGCTATAGTCTTTGTATGCTTAATAATCTCTATTGTAGGTTGTAAACCATCAAAACCACTTATAGAACTCATTGCATAATCAATTTTTTTTCTAAAAATTTTTTTGAAACAACTGTAACTATTAAAAATGTTTACTTTTTTATTTTTCTTTTTAAATAACTTAAATTTTTTTGTATCGGTGATAATTAAATTTTTTGGTTTAAATATTTTTACTTGCTTAGAAATTTCTTTAAGATTTTCATTAGTCGATAAAAGTATAATATTAAAATAACTTTTGTTACCTTTGATAATTTCTAATGTTTGTTTACCAATAGAACCTGTTGATCCAAGAATAGCAATTTTTTTTCTCATATTTGAATTAATTTAATTAAATATAAAAATAAAAAAACAAAAATTAGACCGTCTAATCTATCCAATAAACCACCATGACCAGGTAAAATTTTTCCTGTGTCTTTTATTTTTGCTTTTCTCTTAAAAAATGAAATTATTAAATCACCAATTTGGCTTATTAAAGAAATTATTATTATATATATGAAGATTTGATATGCAGAAGATGAAATATTTTCATAAAGGTGTTCAATTAAAATTAAACCTATGAATAAAGGTAATAAGAAACTTCCAATCATGCCAACATATGTTTTGTTCGGGCTTATTTTAGTTAATTTTGGTCCACCAAAAATTTTTCCAAAAGAAAAACCCCCTATATCAGTTAAAATGCACATCAAGATAATAAAAATAAAGGAATATATATTTAGGTTTTGTCTAAAATAATAAGCTGAGTAAAAAGATAATAATAAGGCAGTAATACCAATTAATTTAACAAGATTTTTTTTTTTATTTAAATTTATCCATTCGTAACTTGTAATCAAAAATAGCATAGATAAAAAGAAAGTAAATAATGTGGAGCCTTTAATTATAAAAAACATTGATATCGGTATAATTACAATTGAACTAATGATTCTTTTTAATAATTCTTTATACATTAAATATTTCCGTAGTTTCTTTTAATACTGTGAAATTTTTTTAAAATTTTTTTATAATCATTTTCATTAAAATCTGGCCAAAGTTTTTTTTCAAAAAAAAGTTCTGAGTAAGCTAATTGCCATAACAAAAAATTACTTAATCTTTTTGTATCTCCAGTTCTAATTAAAATATCAGGATCTGGAATTTTGGCAGTATATAAGTTATTTTCTATATCTTTAATATTTATTTTTTTCTTTTTTTTTTTTAATTTTTGAAATGTATCTAATAACTCATATTTGGAACCATAATTAAGAGCCAGATTTACCTGTAGTATGTTATTTTTTTTTGTTAATTTCTCTGATGCATTAAGTTTTTTTTTAAGTTTATTTTCAAGACTATTTATATTCCCTATAATTTTTAATCTTATTTTTTTTTTATTAAAATCATTAATTTTTTTATCAATAAAATTATTTAATAAATTGAATAGAAACTTTATTTCATTTTTTGGCCTTTTCCAGTTTTCTGTTGAGAATGCAAACAAAGTTAAATATTTTATTTTATAATGTATTGTAGATTTTATGATTTTCTCAACTGTATTTAAACCAGCTTTATGTCCAAGATTTCTTGATTTTTTATGTTTAATACCCCATCGGCCATTTCCGTCCATAATGATGGCCACGTGTTTAATTGGGTTCATATTGTCATTATTTCTTTTTCTTTTGACGAAACCTTTTCATCAATTATTTTTATATGATTGTCTGTATTATTTTGGACTTCTTTTTCAAATTTTTTTTCATCATCTTCAGAAATTTCTTTTTTTTTCAGCAAATTTTTCAATTCATCATTAGCTTCTCTTCTAATATTTCTAATCGATATTTTACATTTCTCACCCATTGATTTAATAATTTTTTTCATCTCATTTCTTCTTTCTTCACTAAGATCCGGAACAGGTAATCTTATTAATTGGCCATCAATTTGAGGGTTTAGGCCTAATTCAGATTTTTTAATAGCAGAGTCAATTACATTAACATTGTTTAAGTCCCAAACTTGTATATTTATAGTCCTTGCTTCTGGTATTGTGATCGTGCCTAACTGATTGATTGGCATTTTTTGGCCGTAAACATCAACTTTAATTAAGTCGAGCATATTTGCGTTTGCTCTGCCAGTTCTTAAAGATCCAAGTTCTCTATTAAAAACCTCAATAGTTTTATCCATCTTTTGATTATAACTTTGAGAATCAAACATTTATTCACCAATTTTAATTCTAACAAACTCCTTGATTTTAAGATCTGGAATTTCTAATTCATTAATTATTTGTTTAACCTTTTTTTTTGGTTCCATAACCCAAAATTGATTTAGTAAACTATTCTCTTCTTTAAATTTATTCATTTTTCCTAAGGTGATTTTTTTTATAATATCATCAGGTTTGCCTGAATTTTTTAATTCCTCAACAACTAAATCTTCTTCTTTTTTAATAACTTCACTTTTAATTCCTTCAATATCGATAGAAAGCGGGTTTGATGCAGCTATATGCATTGATAATTGCTTACCAAAAGTTTTTATTTTCTCAGACTGGTTCTTTGATTCTAAAGATACCACTACTGCAAGTTTTGAAAGATTGTCTTTTACAACTGTATGTAAGTAAAAAAAATTTTTTGAATTTAAATTAGAAATAGTTTTTGACCTGCCAATTGTTATCTTTTCACCGATTTTTGCAATAATATCAACCAAGTTATCTTCAACATTTTTTGAGTTGTTCATATTAGAAGATTTTACTTTTTCAATATCAGAGAAACAATTATTATTTATTTCACTTAATTCTTTTACAAAATTTATAAAGTTTTCATTTTTTGCTACAAAATCAGTTTCACAGTTAACTTCGATCAGTGATATTTTATTTTCATCGCCAGTTAAAGCTATGACACCCTCGTTAGCCTCTCTTGACATTTTTTTTGAGGCTTTTGATATACCTTTCACTCTTAAAATTTCGACAGCTTTTTCTAAATCCCCGCTAGCCTCTAGTATGGCTGAATTACAGTCCTTAAAGCCTGCACCTGTTGATTGTCTCAATTTTTTGATTTTTTCAATGTCACTCATAGTAAATTAATTTATTTTTTTTTCGCGTGACAATTCTTTATTATTTGAATTATTTTCTTTTTCCTTTAAGTCGTTTTTTTTGTCTTCTTGTATGTAAGGAGCTTCTTTCTGGGCGTTATCTATTGTTTCTTTAATTAAATTACAATACAAATCTATTGATCTTCTGGCATCATCGTTTCCAGGAACAGGAAAATCTATTCCATCAGGATTAGAATTTGTATCTAAAATTGCAATAATAGGGATTTGAAGTTTTATAGATTCTTTAATAGCAAGCTCTTCATAATTAGTATCTATGATAAATACTAAATCTGGTGTTTTTTTCATTTTACTTATTCCACCTAATGATCTCTGTAATTTATCTCTTTGTATACTCATTTTTAAAAGTTCTTTCTTGGTAAACCCTCTATTTTCTGATGACAGGTCTTGATTAATTTTATCTAACTTTTTTATTGAGTTAGAAATTGTACCCCAGTTAGTTAACATGCCTCCAAGCCATCTATAATTAACATAATACTGATTAGTATTTTTTGCTAATTCTGAGATAGCCTCTGATGCTTGCTTTTTTGTTGAAATAAATAAAATTTTACCGTTATTTTTTACTGTTTCAAATATCTTCTCTAGAGCAACATTCATAAGATCTAGAGTTTGTGTTAAATCTATGATGTGTATTGTGTCTCTTTTTCCAAAAATATACTTTTTCATTTTTGGATTCCATCTGAGGGTTTTATGACCAAGATGCACGCCCGCTTCTAACAGTTGTTGAATTGTAACATTTGGTATCTTCATAATTTTCCCGGTTTTACCGCCACAATTTTTTCCAATTAAGGACCGGAGGTGTTTAACCACAAATTGTGTGAGTATTTAACGTGGTTTATTTACAAGTATATTCTAAATTTAACAAGTCTTTTTTTTAAAGAATATTTGTTGATATTCCTCGGTTTTTTAATAAATTTAAATGACTTTTATCAACTAGTCTCTTATTTTTTAATTTAAAAATATACTTCATTCCATCTTCATCTAACTTTATTTTTACCTCAGTATTACCAGGTTTAACAAGAATTTCTTTTATATTCCTAAGATTTTTTTTATCATTTAAAAAAATTTCAATAATATTAATAGGTTTATTAATCAAACTATTTAAAGATGAAATTTTTTTAACGGTTAACTTTTTAAATCTATTTGTATCTTGTAGATTTTTATATATTGTTATTATTAATGACATGCCTTCTTTAATAATTTCTCTATTTGTTTCTAGTAATTCTGAAAAAATAAATAACTCAAAGACTGATTTTCTATCACTAAATTTTATTATTGCGTAAGAATTTCCCTTTTGTGTTTTTTTTTCTTGTACTTTTAAAATTGTGCCAGAAACATTTCCCTCTTTTATTTCTTTATTATTATTAAAGTCATCAAAATTTATAATTTTATAACTTTCTAACAAATCAGAGTATTGATTCAAAGGATGGTCTGAAATATAAAAACCTAAGGACTCAAATTCCTTTGAAAGCTTCTCATCAAAACTCCAATCGTTTTTTTTAAGCATAAGATCGTCTTCATCTTTTTCATCTTTCTGAAAAAGTGAAGTTTGATTGGCAACTTTATTTTCATGAATATTCTTTGATTTTTGAATAAGTGATGGAATTGTATCAAATAAGGATTTTCTATTATTGTTAAGCTCATCGAATGCTCCAGCTTTTACTAAGCCTTCTAATTGTAATTTATTAATATCCTTTGGATTAACTCTATCTATAAAATCGTTTATGGATTTAAATTTACCATTTATTTCCCTCTCATTAATAATATTTGAAACAGCCTCTAAACCTACATTTTTAATAGCACCAAGAGCATAAAGAAACTTATTATCTTTTGACTGAAAGTCTTTAAAAGAACTATTAATATTTGGTCTTTTAATTATAATACCTAGTCTTTTTAGCTCCTCAAAAAACTCACTTAATTTATTTTGATTTGATATATCCATTGTCATAGAGGCTGAAAAAAATTCATTTTTATAATAAGTTTTTAAAAAAGCTGTTTGATACGCTATGATCGCATAAGCAGCTGCGTGACTTTTGTTAAAGCCGTACTCAGCGAATGGTTCTATTTTTAAAAAAATACTCGCAGCGGTTTCTTTGTTGATGCCATTTTTAACGGCACCATCAATAAATCTTAATTTTTGCTTTTCAAGTTCTAATCTTTTTTTTTTTCCCATTGCTCGTCTCAAAATATCTGCTTCACCAGCTGTGAAACCAGACAGCTTTTGTGCTATTTGCATAACTTGCTCTTGATAAATAATAACACCATAAGTGGGTTTCAAAATTGTTTCCAATAATGGATGTAGATAGTCTGGTTCTTGCTCTCCATGTTTGCAATCATTATATGTTTTAATATTTGCCATCGGACCTGGTCTATATAAGGCTACTAAGGCAATTATATCTTCAAGATGATTAGGCTTCATTTGCATTAGAGCCTCACGCATGCCTGAACTTTCCAATTGAAATAAGCCAACAGTATTTCCATCAGAAAGTAAATTGAAAACATTTTGATCGTTATAATCAATATTTGAAATGTCAAATTTTGGATCTTGCTCCTGGATTTTATTTTCAGTTTTATTTATTACTGTAAGAGTTTTTAAACCTAAAAAATCAAATTTAATAAGACCTGCATTTTCTGCTGAGTACATATCAAATTGCGTTGATGGCAGAAGAAGATCGGTTGACTTATCTTTATATAGCGGGACATACTCAGTTAATTTTTTATCTGATATTACTACTCCAGCCGCGTGTGTAGCAAAATTTCTATTTAACCCCTCAAGTTTAAGGGATAAATCAGTTAATTTTTTAACTCTTGGATCTTCTTTTATTAATTTTTGTAGTCGTGGCTCATTATTAATACAATCGGTTAAATTTTGAGGTCGAGATGGGTCAAATGGGATCATTTTTGAGATACTATCAACAAAGCCATATGACAAACCTAATACTCTGCCTACATCTCTAATTACCATTCTCGCTTTAAGTTTTCCAAAAGTTATTATGTGTGCTACAGAGTCCTTATATTTTTTACTTAAGTACTCAAAAACTAAATCTCTTTTTTCCTCACAAAAATCAATGTCAAAGTCTGGCATGGAAATACGATCAGGATTTAAAAATCTCTCAAAAATTAAATTAAACTTAATTGGATCAACATCAGTTATATGAAGACACCAGGCAACTAAAGATCCTGCTCCTGAACCTCTACCGGGTCCTACTGGGATATCTTTAGACTTGGCCCATTTAATATAATCCGATACAATTAAAAAATAGCTTGCGTATTTCATCGCAGTAATAATTTTAATTTCATGTAATAATCTATTTTTATATCTTTTAAATTCATTGTTATTTTCCAAATCAGAAGCTTGTACATTAAAGGTTTTACAAAATTTATTAATTAAACCTTTTAATGACTGATCCTTCAGTATTTCGTCAGAACTACCTCCTTTTCCAGAGCTAGTATCTGGAAGTACAGGTTTTGAAGAATTAGGTTTAAAATTTATTTTAAAAACTAAATTATAATTGTTCTCTAAAGCCTCAGGTAAATCATAGAATAATTCTTCCATTTGTTCGTCAGATTTAAGATAATGTTGATCAGAAAATTTCTTTCTATTTTCATCATTTAAATAAGTTTTGTTACCTATACAAATTAAAGCGTCATGGGCTTCGTGCATATCTTTGTCGATATAATAAATCTCATTAGTCGCAATAATTGGTATTTCAAGATTTTTTGATTTATTTAAATTAAATAATTCAAAGGATTTTTCATTAGTATCGTTATGTCTTTGAATCTCAATATAAAAATTATTTTTAAATTTGCGTTTAAAAACCTTGTATAATTCAACCATATCATCAAATCTACCTTTATTGAAAAGATTGCCAAGAAGTCCGTTAATTGATCCTGATAATAAAATAATATCTTCAGAATTATCAATTAAATCTTGAATTTCACAGTGTGGAAGCTCATGATCATGACTATCTAAAAAAGATTTAGATGATAAGTGAACTATTGATCTATATCCTTTTTTTGTTTTTGCGATCAATGGTAAAAGCCCATATTCATTTTTATATTTGAAATTTATTTGAGTTCCTAAGATAGGCTGTGTTCCAACTTTTGAAATATTTTCAGAGAATTCAAGAGCGCCGCATAAATTAGATGTGTCTGATAATCCTAGGGCTTTAATTTTTTTCTTTTTGCAAAAATCTGATAACTCATTAATTTTTAAAGCCCCTTCACATATAGAATATTGAGAATGAATTTTAAGGTGATTAAATTTATTATAACTTTCCATTAATTGATTTAATACTACCATCAATCATTTCAATTTTACAATCAGACATATCGGCAAATACTCTATTGTGAGTTGCAAATATAATTAATCTATTGTCTCTTTTTAAACTTAACAATGTTTTGAATACACTTTTAGCATTTTTAAGATCAAGATTTCCAGTAGGTTCGTCTGCAAGTATAATTTTTGGTTTATTTACAATTGCTCTAGCGATTGCCACTCTTTGATTCTCACCACCAGATAGCTCTGTAGGAAAATGATTAAGTCTTTTTGAAAGACCTAAATTAATTAAAGTCTTTCTTGCGTTATTTTCTGATAATTTTAAATTATCTTTTAAAGCTAGTGAGGCTAAACTTACATTTTCTAGTGCAGTAAAATCATTGAGTAAATTATAATTTTGGTAAATTATTCCTATCGATGAAGATCTATACAAATCATTTTTATCAGGATTATCATAATTAACTAATTTATTTTCAATTTTTATCGATCCATTTGATGGTTTGTCAATTAAAGACAACATATTTAATAATGTGGATTTTCCAGAACCTGATGGACCAATTAAAGAGTAAATTTTTCCTAAAGAAAGATTTAAATTAATATTATTTAAGGCTTTAATTTTACTTTTTTTAAAATAATTTTTTGATACCTTGTTTAGTGAAATAAAATTACTCATATTTAAGTGATTTAATTGGATCTAATTTAGATGCTTTTATAGCAGGAAAAATTGAAAATATAATTGTTGCAAATATAGAACAACAAGAAATTAGTATTATAGAATTTACATTTAATTCCGCTGGCATTTTACTTAAAAAATAAATTTCTTCAGGAAATAATGAAATATCGAATATTTCACTTAAAAAACTTCTTATATTTTCTATATACAAAGAAAAAATAACTCCTATGAAAACACCAAAGAATGTAGCTGTTAAACCTATATAAAAACCTACAAGGAAAAAGATTTTTGTTATAGATTTATTTAATACTCCAATAGATTTTAAAATAGCAATTTCTTTTGTTTTATTTTTTACTAAAATCGTTAATCCTGAAATAATGTTAAAGGTAGCAACAATTATTATTAGAGAAAGAATTATAAACATTACATTTCTTTCAACTTTAAGAGCAGAAAATAACGGTTTGTTTAAATCAGCCCAAGTATATACTAAATTTTTAGGAAAATTCTTAGTAAAGAAAATTTTTGCATTTGTTATTTCTGTGGGGTTAACTAAATATATCTCTAAATTTCTTTGGTTTTCATCTAAATTCAGTAAGTTTTCTAAATTTTTTATATTCATGAATGCAACGTTTCGGTCAAAATCGATTAATCCACTTTCATAAAAAGATGAAATTTCAAATATTTCTTGTTTTGGTAAATTTCCAATTATTGTCTCCTCGCCACTAGGTGACATCAATAATATTTTATCACCGATCTTAAGATTAAGATCAAAACTTAATTCTTTTCCAATTACAATAGTTTTACCTAATAATTTATTATTAATATTTTTATTATTCTTAAAAATTGGTAATCTTTTTATTTCTTCAGGTTTATAACCTCTAATTGACAACCCCTTAGTAAAATTTTCTTTAATTACTACAGCTTCTCCATAATTTGTTTCAACATATGAATGAACCAATTTATCAAAATCTTGATTAAATTTTAAACCTGAGATCTTTCCGTAAGAGTTTATTACTACGTGTGAATTGAATCCTACTATTTTATTAATTAGTTCTGCTCTAAACCCATTCATTACTGACATTACAATTATTAAAACTGCAACACCTAATGAAATTCCAATAAATGAAAATATTGAAACTACATTTAAAAAACCATCTTTCTTTCTAGTTTTGAGGTATCTAAATGCTATTTTATTTTCTAATTTTGAAATCAATTTTTTTTACTTTGATTAATAAATTCTATTATTTGATTTGAACTTAAGTTAACGGATTCTTTTCCAATATTAATAAATTCAAAATTATCACCCTCTGTTTTATTGCCTATCACCACTTGTGCAGGAATACCAATTAAATTGAACTTTTTAATTTTTGCAGAAAAGCTTTCCTCGCTATCATCTATTAGGTAATCAATATTATTTTCTTTTAATTTTTTTGATAAATTAATAGCCTTATCCAAATTTTTTTTATCACCTTTAGTTACTAGTGGTATTATTGCACAGTCATATGGTGATATCGATTGTGGCCATTTCATAATTTCTTTTTTTTCATCATACTTGGCTTCAATTATAGCGCCTACAAGTCTAGAAACACCAACGCCATATGAGCCCATTTTTACAAACTCTTTTTTTCCATGGTGGTCAACACTCGAGTTCATTGGCATTGAATATTTGTCACCAAAATAAAAAATATGACCCACCTCTATACCTTTAGTTTTTAATCTAAACTCCTCTGGTACTTTATCATTAAATTCATTTTCATTATACTTTTCATCAGTTACAGAATAAAACTTTTTAAATTCGTCACGTAATTTATTTAATGAATCTTTTTCTAGCATAGTTTTGTCACTGTTAACTTTAAAAATTCTTTTATCGGTATATATTTTACTTTCACCTGTATCAGCTAAAATTATAAATTCGTGTGAAAGATTTCCTCCTATTGGACCAGTATCTGCTGCCATTGGTATTGCTGATAGATTTAATCTTTTAAATGTTTTTAAATATGCCAAAAAAAATTTATTATATGAGAATAATGCCTCTTCATCATTTATATCAAAAGAATATGCGTCCTTCATATAAAACTCTCTACATCTCATAATGCCAAACCTTGGTCTTAGCTCATCTCTAAACTTCCATTGTATATGATAAAGAAGTTGCGGTAATGACTTATACGACTTAATAGTAGTTCTAAAAATATCTGTTACTAACTCCTCGTTTGTTGGACCATATAACATATCACGACTTTGCCTATCTTTAATTCTCAACATTTCTTCTCCGTAATCCTTATATCTTCCACTTTCTTTCCAGATTTCTGCAGATTGAATTGTTGGCATTAGAATTTCTTGTGCTCCAATTTTATCTTGCTCTTCTCTAACTATTTGTTCAATTTTTTTCATGACCTTAAATCCTAAAGG
>MDSW01137074.1_pt1 | contig 14400 bp, 15 predicted proteins | sample 811171 | NCBI WGS metagenome assembly MDSW01 (sample SAMN05326641, study PRJNA326480) | marine metagenome | isolation source: seawater | place: Atlantic Ocean: North West | collected 2012 | reverse complement strand
GTCGGCGTGATCGGCGCGGCGGTGGTGACGATGGGTATCATCGCGTTGCCCGCAATGCTCAAGCGGCAATACGACCCCAAGATCGCAATGGGCTCGATCATGGCCGGTGGCACGCTCGGGATCCTGATCCCGCCGTCGATCCTTGCGATCATCTACGCGGTGGTGGCCGAGCAATCGGTGGGCGAGCTGTTCATCGGCGCGGTCATTCCCGGCCTTCTCCTGTCGGGAATGTATGTGGCCTATGTGCTGATCCGCTGCGCGATCAACCCCGAGATGGGTCCGCCGATCCCGCCGGAAGAACGCATCACGGGGCGGGAGAAGATCCGCCTGATGAGCAATATGTCGGCGCCGATCTCGCTGATCGTGATCGTGCTGGGCGTGATCTTCACCGGTGTCGCGACGCCGGTGGAAGCGGCTGGCATCGGCACCTTTGGCGCGATCATCGTGGCGGCGATCCACCGCAAGCTCGACTGGCAGACGATCCGCGAGGCCGCGGTCACCACGCTCAAGGCCTCGGCGATGGTCATCTGGATCATGTTCGGCGCGACGATCTTTGTCGGGCTCTACGTGCTCGAAGGCGGTCAGCAATTCGTGCAGAACGCGCTGCAGGCGACCGGGCTCGGGCCGTGGGGCATCCTGATCATCATGCAGCTCGTGCTGATCATACTCGGCATGTTCCTCGACTGGGTCGGCATTCTGCTGCTCTGCGTGCCGATCTTCGTGCCGATCGTGAAGGCGCTCGGGGCGGAGGCCTTCGGGCTGAGCGATCCCGACGATCTCGTGCTGTGGTTCGGGGTGCTCTACCTCGTGAACATGCAGATGAGCTTCCTGTCGCCGCCCTTCGGCTATGCGTTGTTCTATCTGCGCGGGGTGGCGCCGCCGGAAATCCCGATGGGCGACATCTTCCGTTCGGCGCTGCCGTTCCTGGCGCTGCAGGTGGTCGGCCTGCTGCTGTGCATGTTCTTCCCGGAGATCATCATCTGGCTGCCGAAACTGGTCTACGGTTGATCGCTCGCACCCGGACCGAAAGAAATGACAAGCCCCGCGCACCGCGCGGGGCTTTTTTTGTCTGTCGGTTCAGGTTCCTGCTGTCAGCCTCGGCAGGGCGCCCCGGGGTATCCTCACGCAGGAAAATCACCGTCTGCGAAAGTCTGCCCGCAACTTTCGGACCTTGAGCGATACTTCTCCGGATCAATCTCCGTTGCGGCAACCGACCCGTCCAAGCCGTTGACTTTACCGCGGCTAATTGGCTTACCTGCTGTATTGAAAAGAACTGGAGTGCCTGCACATGCCGCAAACAGCGACGGCAAATATCCTGAACATCCTCGAATCCGATTTCTCCGGCGTCGTGGAGGAGTGGCTTGGCACTCAGGTGAAAGAGGGCGTGAAACGCTCTGACCTGTTCTCCGACTCCGAGAGCCGTGCGCAGAACCAGGAACTTCTGAAAGCCTTCACCAAAGGTGTCCGCGCGGGCGTCGTGAATGAAGAGTTCAGCCTGGACGACGACGAGTGGGAAGACCTGCGCGCCGTCCTTGCAGATGTGAGCAAGGAACGCGTCGGGCGTGGCGTGACGCCGACCGAGATGGCGACCTTCGTGTTGGCCCTCAAAGCCCCGCTGTTCACACGGCTTGAGGCGATGACGGATATCGAAAGCGGCAAGCTCATCAGTGACGTGCTGATGGTGACCCGTCTCGTCGATGCTTTCGCGATCTACACCAACGAGATCTTCATCGGCGAGCGTGACCAGATCATAGAACGCCAGCGTCAGGAAATGCTCGAACTCTCGACCCCGGTGGTCGAGCTCTGGGACCGCGTCCTCACGCTGCCGCTGATCGGCACGCTGGATTCCGCCCGCGCGCAGGAGGTCATGGAGAACCTGCTAGAGACCATCCTCGAGCGGCAGGCCGAGGTGGTGATCATGGACATCACCGGTGTCGGCACGGTCGACACGCAGGTGGCGCAGCACCTTTTGCGCGCCGCGGCCGCGGTGCGCCTGATGGGGGCGGAATGCATCATCAGCGGCATCAGCCCGATGATCGCGCAGACCATGGTGCAGCTCGGCATCGACGTGGGCACGGTCTCCACCCGGTCCAGCATCCGCACGGCTCTGGCCGATGCCCTGCAGAAGGTCGGCTACGTCATCAAAACCAGCGAGGTTTCCTGACGTGTCGGGTGTGACGTCCATAAACCTGGTCGAGAACGCGCTTCTCGTCTCCATTCAGGACGACGTCACCGATACGGAAATCGTTGAGCTGCAGGACACGTTGTCGAACCGGATCGCCAAGGAAAACGTCAAAGGCGTGATCCTCGATATCAGTTCGCTGGAGATCGTCGACACCTTCGTCGGCCGCGTCATTGCCCAGCTCGCTGGCATTTCCAAGCTGCTGGCCGCTGAAACCTACGTTGTGGGGATGCGGCCCGCGGTTGCGGTGACCTTGGTGGAGCTGGGGATGTATCTGCCCGAGACCCGTACGGCGCTCAGCCTGACCCATGCACTCACTCAGTTGCGGCGTGCCTGATCCAAACGAAACATCCAGCAGACCCGCGGTTGCGGAGATAACGCTCGCGACCAGTCGCGATGTCGTCGCTGCGCGCCAGGCGGTCGCCCGAATTCTCAAAGAACGCGGGCTGTCGGCGGTGCGGATCACCCGGTTCGCGACGGCTGTGAGCGAAATCACCCGCAACGCCATCGTCCACGGTGGCGGCGGCAAGATTTCAATTTATCTCGACGGTTGTAACGAGTATCTGCGCGTCGAATGCCGGGACGAGGGACCGGGGATCGAAAATGTGACGCTGGCCATGTCCGAGGGCTATACGACCGCGGGCGGGCTCGGCAAAGGTCTTGGCGGCGCCAAACGCCTCTCACATGGGTTCGAGGTCCACTCAGCGCCCGGGAAAGGAACAACCGTTTCCATGAGCGTGAAGCTATGAACCAGTGGGTCGAAATTGATGATCGCAGCGCCGTGGCCGTGGTGCGGCGGCTTGCGCGGCGCCACGGCGTCGAGATCGGTCTTCCCGAGACACGCGTCGGCGAACTCGCGATCGTGGCCACGGAGGCCGCGACGAACATCCTGCGTTACGCGGAGCGCGGTCGCGCCCTGATCGAACTCGTGCGGCAGCCCGGCGCCGATGTCATCAACATGATCTTCACCGATCGCGGGCCGGGGATCGCGGATATCGACCGGATGTTCCAGGACGGCGAAAGCTCCACCGATTCCGCAGGGCTCGGGCTCGGGGCGATCGTGCGCCTGTCGGATACCTTCGACATCTTCAGCTCGCCCGACACCGGAACGACGATCGTATGTACCTTCGGCGGGAAAAGCGCCGGGGCCGACTGCGGCGTCGACGCGGTGGGGCTGCGCGTGTGTCACCCGAACGAAACCACCTGCGGCGACGACTTTCAGATCCGGCAGACCCCGCGGGCGACCGATGTGTTGCTCTGCGACGGGCTCGGGCATGGTCCTGCCGCCGCCGAAGCCGCCAGCGAAGTCATCGAGGCCGCCGGCGCTGCGGGCGGGCTCTCGTCCGAGCCGGGCAAGCTGATGCGCCAGATCACCGAGCGGCTGGTCGGGCGGCGCGGGGCGGTGGCTGCACTGATGCATATCGCCCAGCCGCAGATGGAGCTGCGCTACGCCGCGCTTGGCAATATCTCGTCTCTGCTGGTCGGCGCGAATGGCATTCGCCGCATGGCGGTGCGGGACGGCCGCATCGGTGGCGCGGCGACCCATGGCTACGAGGAAGTCGTGCAACTGGAGGCGGGGGACATGGTGATCCTGCATAGCGACGGTTTGAAAACCCTGCGGGAGGCGCATTTCCCGCCCGGACTGCTGAAGAAGAGCCCGCTCTTGATTGCCGGATTTCTTCTGGATCGGGCCTTCCGCGGACGCGACGACGCCAGCATCGTCGTCTTGCGTAGCAACCGGGAGCGCGAGCAGTGAAGACGACGAAGCTCACCACCGTAACCCTCGAGAAAAGCACCGACGTCGCCCGGTTGCGCGATGTCGCGATGACATTGACCAGCGTTCTCCAATTCAGCTCCTTCGAACGCACAAGGACCGTCACAGCCGTCGTCGAGCTTGGGCGCAATGCGATCGAGCATGGCCAGAAGGGCCGCGCGACCTTTTCGCTGACCGAGGCGAGCGGCAAACCGGCGCTCGGTCTTCTCGTGACCGATCAGGGGCGGGGCATCCCGAAGGAGAACCTTCAGCCCGATGGCGCGCCATCCTCCGCGACGGGGATGGGGCTGGGGCTTCGCGGCGTGCAGCGGATCGCCACGCGTTTCGATGTCCAGACCGGCCATGAGGGCACGCGCATCGATGCAGTTTTCCTGTCCTCAGCCGTTCTGCCTGCGGGCGCCCAACTCGTCGAGCAGGCGACCGAGGCGCTCGACGCCCTCAGCGCCAAGGATCCGACGGCGGCCCTCAACGAGCAGAACCGCGAACTGAGCGAGGAGATCACGGAACGCGACCTGTTGATGCAGGAGCTTCATCACCGGACAGGCAACAATCTGGCGCTCATCGCCGCGCTCATTCGCATGAGCAAGTCGCGGGCCAAACAGGATGAAACCCAACAGGTTCTGACCGAGCTCGAAGTCCGCGTCGGGGCGCTCTCCAAGGCCCACGAGCTGATGCAGCGCGGAACCGACACCGGTAAGGTCGATCTGGCCGAGATGGCGGCGGAAGTCGCAAGGACCTCGGAGCGCGCCTTCAGCGGCGGAAGCCTCGACGCCAATATCGAAGTGAGCTGCGCAGAGCTGCAACTCGACAGTAAGCTTGCCATCGACATCGGGCTCATCATCGGCGAGCTCATCACCAACGCGTTCAAATATGCCTTCGTGGGCAGGGATAGCGGGACCATCCGCGTCCAAGTCTCCGGCAATGTGCAGAGCGGTATCGCCTTGGTGGTGTCCGACAACGGCATCGGCTTGCCCTCGGATGCCGCGCGGCCGGAGCGGTCGAATTCTCTGGGCTGGAGATTGATCCGGACGTTGACCTTCCAGCACGACGCGACCCTGACCGTGGACGGAACGGATGGGCTGCGCGTGTGCATCGAGTTCCCCGCGCAGGCCTGACAGTCGCGGCATGGCGCCGGGACGCGCGCGGTGCAGAAGGGTGCACGGCGAAGCACGCAGGAGCGTAAGCCGCGCATGTGGGGGCCGAGGGTCCGATTGAAGTCGCATTTTCAGGGATTGCGCACTTTCAGAGTGTTGATGTGTCGATCAACAAGGGAAAGTGGCGGAGAGACAGGGATTCGAACCCTGGGTCGGCTCTCACCGACAACGGTTTTCGAGACCGCCGCATTCGACCACTCTGCCACCTCTCCGCATCAGGGGTCGTCTTGTAGGGCGGGATTTAGCCGCCCTCGCGCGCCCTTGCAACCCGTTTTTCGACGAAATTTTCAGATACTTCGCAAAGCCGTCATAAACGTGAGGTCAACGCATCCGCAGCGCCCCGTCGAGGCGGATCACTTCGCCGTTCAGATAACCGCTCTGGACGATGAAACCGGCGAGTTTCGCGTATTCCGACGGATCGCCGAGCCGTTTCGGGAAGGTCACTTCCTCGGCGAGGCTGTCTTGCACCTCCTGCGGCAGGCCCTTCATCATCGGCGTCGCGAAAATGCCCGGCGCGATGGCGCAGCAGCGGATGCCCTGACTCGCGAGATCGCGGGCCAGCGGCAGAGTCATCGCGACGATACCGCCCTTTGAGGCCGCATAGGCTGCCTGGCCCTTTTGCCCGTCGAAGGCGGCGATGGAGGCGGTGTTGACGATCACGCCGCGCTCGGGGCCGGGGTTGCGGGCCATCTCGGCGGCGGCGAGGCGGGCGACGTTGAAGCTACCCACGAGGTTGATGTCGATCGTGCGCGCGAAGCTCTCGAGCCGGTGCGGACCCTCGCGGCCCACGACGCGCTCGCCGGTGGCGATGCCCGCGCAATTGACGGCGACGTCGATGCCGCCCATCGCGCTCACCGCGGCGGCGATCCCGGCGGCGACACTGTCTTCGGAGGTCACGTCGACCTCGGCGAAGGTCGCGCCGATCTCGGCGGCAAAGGCCTCGCCGCCCGCGCGGTCGCGGTCGAAGAGCGTCACCTGCGCCCCCGACTCAGCGAAGTGCCGGGCGGTCGCAGCCCCGAGACCCGAGGCGCCGCCGGTGATGACGGCACGAATTTCACTCAACTCCATGTGATCCTCCCTGGAAATGAACGTGTGTTCATTAACCAAAGGAACCCCCGCTTTGTCCAGTCTTGCCAATGCATTTTGCGCCTGCAGCATTCGTCACTTCGATCACGTCTTGTGACACGTTCGGCAAAGCGCCGCTCATGCTTGGAACCAACCGGATTGATTTCGCATTCAGGGGGCATAGGTCCGGGCAACGGATCTGATCCAAAACGTCTCAACGGGGGATGAACCCCCAAGACAGGAGAGAGAGAAACATGAAACGTATCATCGTTACGTCGAGCATTCTGGCACTCGCTGGCTCCGCCGCAATGGCGGGCGGTTACACCACCCCGGCACCGGCCCCCGAGGTCACCCCGGCTCCGGTCGCAGTGGCGCCCGCGCAGTTCAGCTGGGACGGCTTCTACGCCGGTGTTCAGCTCGGCTACGGCAAAGCCAACGAGTCGATCGACGGCGACGGCGTCGTCGGCGGTGCCCACGCTGGCTACCTCTATGACTTCGGCAACTATGTCCTCGGTGGCGAACTGGCCTATAACGCTGCGAACATCGACGACAGCAACTCCGGTGCGAAGGTCAAATCGATGACCGACCTCAAGATGATCGCCGGTGCGCCCTACAACAACATGCTGTTCTACGGCACGCTCGGTGCGTCCTATGTCGACGCCGAAGACGGTGCGGGCAACGGCTATTCCGACACCGTTCCGCTGGTTGGTATCGGCATGAAATATGCCATCAACCCGAAGTGGACCGTCGGGACCGAGCTCGACTATCGTGACGGCAACAACTTCGACGGCACCACCAACGATCTGAACACCACGACGCTGAACCTCACCGCGTCCTACAAGTTCTGATCTAGGCGGATCGTCTGATCTTAACGGGCGGGGGGGAAACCTCCGCCCGTTTTCTATGTGCGGGCGATGCCGCGGCGCGGCAAAATCGGGGCAGGGCGGCTCAATCCGGGGCGATCAGACCGAGGCCCCGCAGATAGACGCCGATGCCGCTTTCCAACAGATCCTCGGGGGCGTAGGGCGAGCGATTTCCCTCACGCGCATAGAGCTCCACCACGCCGTGGCTCATCGCCCAGACATGGGCTGAGACCATCGCGACGGGCGGGCGTTTTTCCACTGGCACATGTTCCATCAAGGCGCGCGTCGCGCGTTCCATCGCGGTGCTCGATTTACTCGCCACCGCGGCAAGATCAGGCGAGCGGTTGGGCGAGATGCCGCTTTCGAACATCGCCATGTAGTGACCCGGATATTTCCGGGCGAAAGCCAGATAGGCGCGGCCCACGGCGGAAAACGCCGCCAGCGCCGAAGGCTTCCCACCGTTCCACGCGTGATCCAGAAGGTCGCCGAAAATCAGATAGCCCTGACGCGCGCATTCCGCGATCAGATCCTCGCGCCCCTCGAAATGGCGATAGACCGCAGCCGGGGTCACGCCTGCGCGTTTGGCCGCCTCCGAGAGCGTGAACCCGGTCGGCCCCTTCTCCTCGATCAGCTCCAGTGCGGAGGCTACGAGCGCCTGACGCAGATTGCCGTGATGATAGCCTTGCTTAGACATTCAGAACGTCGATGCCGCCGCAGATTTTTTCGTCGATCTCGCCAATCGCCTCGGGGTCCTTATGCGCGTAATCGACCGCGTTGAGCACCGTCTGGATTGCGGCGATCCGGGCGCGTTTCTTGTCGTCCGAACGGATCACCGTCCAGGGCGCGTGGTCGGTGTCGGAGCGCTCGAGCGTCTCCTGAATCGCCTCGGAATAGGCGTCCCAGCGCTTGAGCCCCTCGACGTCGATCCAGCTCAGTTTCCACTGCTTGAGCGGGTCCTTCTCGCGCTTGAGGAAGCGGCGCAGCTGCTCTGCACGGTCCACGTTCAGCCAGAGCTTCACGAGGATGACCCCGTCATCCACCAGCATCTTCTCGAAATCGGGGAGCTGGTAGAAGAAATGCTCGCGCTGCTGGGGCGTGCAGAAATCGAAGACATGCTCGACCACGCCCCGGTTATACCAGCTCCGGTCGAACATCGCGATCTGGCCCGCCGCGGGCAGCCAGTCGATATAGCGCTGGAAATACCATTGCGTGGCTTCGGTCTCGGTGGGTTTCGGCAGCGCCACGACATAGGCCGAGCGCGGATTCAGGTTCTGCCGCATCCGCCCGATCGTGCCGCCTTTGCCCGCCGCGTCGCGCCCCTCGAAGATCACCGCGATCCGCTTGCCGGTTTCCTTCGCATCCCAGAACATCTTGACCAGCTCGACCTGGAGCGCCTCCATCCGGCGGTCGTATTTCTTGCGCTTCATCTCCTCGTCATAGGGGTAGGAGGGCGAGAGCATGTCATCCTTGCCCGCCTCCTCGATCGCCTCGCGCACGGCATCGGGCGCTTCGTCTTCGAGGTAGCGGGTGATGTCGCCCACGAAGGGGATGTCGAACGGCGGGTCGCTCTTGTCCTTGGCCATGATCTGCCTTTTGTCGTTTCACGGCAGTATGCTGTGCGGGCAGGGGCGGTGCAAGCGGCGCCGCGTCCGGATAGAGCGGCGCCACATGTCTGTGACGTGAGTGCAAGATGGGGGTGCAGGCGGCGCTCAGTCGCCCCTCATTCCGCCGCCGGGCGCATCGGGATCGAATAGCCCGCGCGCTTGGCGACACGGTCTACCGCCGCGACGGTCTGCTGCAACGCGACATGCGGAACCATATGGCCGATCCCGTCTAGCGAGACCAACTCCGCTCCCGGCACCTCGTTTGTGAACGGCACCGCGTGGATCTGCTCGCCTACGATGGTGTCGGCCGTGCCATGAACCGAGACCACCGGCAGGTCGAGATCGGGGTAATGCGGGGTCATCGCCTGAATTTCCGACTTCAGGCTGGCGCGCTGACGGGCATTCACCCGCATCGTCTGCACCCGCAGCGTCATGCCGGGGCCGAACCAGTGCAGATAACCGATCGGCATCTCCTGTGGCGTGAAGACGCTCTCGACCTCGGAGCGGATGATCGCAGGCGGGGTCCAGGCCGAGATCAGCGGCACGACAACCGCCTGACCCAGCGGCGGCGAGGTGATCTCATAGAGCAGCGGCAGTCCGGTATCCCAGCTATGCGAGGGCGCAGAGACCGGCACCAGCCCCGAGAGCGTGTCGGGCTGATACACCGCCCATGCAATCGCCACCGCGCCACCATAGGAATGGCCGAGCACGATAGGATCGTCCGCGCCCGCCATCTTGGTCGCTTTCTGCAGCAGCTTGGCCTGATTTTCGATCGTGTCCTGATCCGCCGGCAGCGGGTCGGAATAGCCAAACCCCGGACGGTCGGGCACGAAAACGCGATAGCGTTTCGCCAGTTCCGGGGCGAGATCGAAGGTCAGATCGCGGGCCGAGCCCGACGCGCCGTGGATCAACACCACCGCCGGGCCGTGATCGCCCTTGATGACCATATGAACGCGCTGGTCGCCGACATCGACGAAGATGCCGTTGGGGGGATAGCGCTGCTCCGCCATGCGGGCCCGCCAACTCTCCAGCGCCCATGTCGCGCCGCTCAGGATGAGCAGCAACACGACAAGGCTAGTTACCAATCTCGGCCAGATCATACGGCGTTTCCTGATAAATCTCGTTTATCCAGTTGCCGTAAAGCAGGTGGGCATGGCTTTTCCACCTGTTGGTTGGCACCCGGCTCGGGTCGTTCTCAGGATAGTAATTCGCGGGGACGTTGATTGGTTTCCCCGACGCGACGTCACGATCGTATTCTTCTTTCAGCGTGCCGCTGTCATATTCGAGATGGTTGAAGATGTAGAGCGCGCGATGGGCGCGATCTTCGACCAGACAGGGCCCGGTTTCGTCGGAATGGATCAGCGTGACCAGCCCCGCCGCCTCCAGCTCGTCGCGCCGCATCTCGGTCCAACGGCTGACCGGGATCAGCAGATCGTCTGAGAAGCCCCGCAGATAGGGCGAGGCGGGCGCGCAATTGCGGTGCCGGAAGCAGCCGAACGCCTTGTGATCGAGCATATGCTTGTTCACGCCGTGGAAGTAATAGGCCATCGCCATTCCGCCCCAGCACACGCCGAAGGTCGAGAAGACATGGGTCTGGGTCCAGTCGAAGATCCGCTTGAGCTCTGCCCAGTAAGTCACTTCCTCGAAAGGCAAATGTTCGATCGGGGCACCGGTGATGATCAGTCCGTCGAACTTCTCGCCGGTGGCCTCGACCTCCTCGAACGGACGGTAGAACTCCTCCATATGCGCGGCGGCGGTGTTCTTCGTCTGGTGCTCGCTCATGCGGATCAGCTGGAAGTCGATCTGCAGCGGCGTCGCACCGATCAGCCGGGCGAACTGGTTCTCGGTCTGGATTTTCTTAGGCATGAGATTGAGAAGGCCGATCCGGATGGGGCGGATTTCCTGCCGGGATGCCCGTTCGGGCGACATCACCATCACGCCTTCCCGCGACAGGATGTCGAAGGCGGGGAGGTTTTCAGGCAACTTGATCGGCATTGTTTTTCAGTCTCTTACAGGGTGAAGTTAAAGTGATGCGTGAAGTGTCTAGGCTCACGCGGGCAAAGCATCAGCGATCAGCGATGTAAAATCTTTTGCATCGCGGACAAGGTAGAGATCTTCGGCACGGATCGTCACGCCCCAGTTTTTCGCCATCGCCGCATAGCGCGGCTGACGATGCGCCAGCGCCTGCGCATAGGTCCAGCGCACGAAATCGTCGGGATCGACCTCCGTCTCCGCCACGCCTTTCAGCGCGCGATATTCGGCCCATTTCGCGGCCAGAAACTCGGGCTGATAATACATCGGCTTCGGCGCACGCGAGAAGCGGTTGATCAGCTCCTCGGTATGGGCCTCGGAGCCCTCGATCCAGACCATCAGCAGGTTTTGCGACAGCGAGGTCAGGATCGGATCCTCGGGATCGGCGGGGTCCACCACCTCGCAGATCGAGCCGCCGGAATCGCACAGGAAATTCTCGATCCCGTAGATCTGCTTCGCGCGGTCGATGAAATGCGCCGTATCCAGAAGCGCCGCCATCTCTGCGTTGCGGTGCTGGCTCTGCCGTTCCAGATATTCCTCGAAAGGCAACCCGCCCTTGGCCGGATCGCCGGGCTTGCCGAGATAGGTCGAAAGCGGCGCAAGGTTCTCGAAGGTGATGTTCGACGCGATATAGACCGAGTCCGACAGCAGAAGCTCCGCCAGGAACGGGTTCTTCATCGCCTCGCGCTTGAAGTTGTCAGCGATATATTCGCCCATGTAGCGCGTGCCGATCCGGTAATCGACGGAGTAGTGGAACCAGCCCTCGTCGCGCAGCAGGTTCGCAGCCCAGGTCTTGCCGAGGCCGGACATGCCGAACAGCGCAACCTTCCTCGATTTGGCGGCCAGCCACTCGGCGCGATTGGAATAGATCATGTGGTCCCCATTGGTCTTTCGCCCCGGTGTAGCCCGGCAAGGCGCGCGCGTCACGGGGTTTTGGGGCGGCGGTTCAGGATCAGCAGGCCAAGCGCGAGGATCGCGAAGCCCAAGGCCTCCGCCCAACCCAGACGTTCGCCATAGACCGCCCAGCCCGCGAGGATCGCGACGGGCGGGATCAGGAGGGTGACGAGGGCGAGGTTCGCGGCCCCCGCCAGCGCAAGGATGCGGTAATAGAGCAGATAGGCCAGCGCCGAACAGCCAAAGCCGAGCCAGAGCATCGCGATCCAGACCGAGGGCGCGTAGTCGAAGCTCGGCACGCCTTCGGTGACAAGCAGGATCGGCAGCGTCCAGATCGCGCCACCTGTGAGCATCCCAGCCGCTGCAACTTCGGGTCGTAACCCCCTGATTGCAAAGCGCGCATAAGCTCCGGCGAAGCCGTAGCTCAGCGCCGCGCCGAGCACGGCAACTTGGCCCGCAGAGGTCAGATCGAACCCTTTCAGGGCATCCGGTCCGATCGCCACCACGACGCCCGCGAAGCCGACCGCGATGCCGGTGGCCTTGCGCGCGCTCAGCCGCTCGTCGGTGAAGACAACGGCCGCGACCAGCGCCCCGAAGATCGCGGTCGAGGCGTTCAGGATCGAGGCCAGCCCGCTATCGATATGCTTCTGCCCCCAGACGATGAGCGAGAAGGGAATGGCGTTGTTCAGCAGCCCCATGATCAGGAAATGCCCGAGATAGATCGGGTGCCGCGGCACCGGAAGGCGGCGCAGCGCGACATAGGCCCAGATCAGCACCGCGCCCGAGGCGACCCGCAGGAAGACCACGGTAAAGACGCCCGCACCTGCCAGCGCCGCGCGGTTCGACAGGAAGGACGAGCCCCAGATCAGCGCCAGCGCCGCGAGCAGCGCCCAGGCGAGCGGGGTGAGGGATAAAGGGGCGGGTGCGTGTTTCATCGCTTCGATCTAGCGGGCGGCAGCGACGCGCACCACCCGGAACTTGCGGCATTGCCGAGGTCCAAAGAAAAAGCCCCGCACGAGGCGGGGCTTTTGTAAGAAGACCAGAAGCTTGCGATCAGAAGCTAACGCCAACGCGCAGGCCCGCGCCCCAACCGTCATTGCCGGAGAAGTCGGCATTCAGGCCATTGGTGGTTGCGTCGCCGATATCGACATAGCGCACGCCGCCCGTGATCTTGATGTTGTCGGTCGCTTGGTAGCTCGCAGCGAAAGACACGGATTTGTATCCATCGGTCGGACCAAGGTTCCCAACGGTGCCGCCCTGATGCTTCTCATAGCCGAACATCACCGCACCCGACCATTGCTCATTGAAGCGACGCCCAACGCCCAAAGTATAGGTGATAGTATTGTCTTTGTAATCGACAAGCGGACCATTCAAGCTCTCATAGGCCGAAGGTGCGATTTGGAATTGCGTCCAGTGCACCCACCGCACTGACCCCATCAGCAGGGTGTCTTTCATAATCCCAGTTTGGAATTCGAGGTTTACGGATTCCGGCGACACAGTCTTGAAGCTGTTATCATAGCCCGGAATGAGAGATGCGTCGGTTCCGTTGACCGTTTCTTGGCTCGTGAAATCATGCGTGATCTTCGAGTTGTAGGTCAGCGAGACGCGAGCTGCGATTTCCGGCTTTTCCCATGCGACCCCGACCACGTAACCAAGATCGGTCTCCGTTGATGTGCGCAGAGAATAGGGCGCCGAGGTATAGTTTGCAGGATCGGCTTGATTTGTCGGATCCGTACCCGCTCCGGTATAGGTCAGGGTGTGCAGATCAGCCTTGCCTTTTGCCTGCTCGCTACGAAGGCCGCCATACACAGTCACGTTGTTCGGCATTTTATAGCTGAGAAGTGCTGTCAGAGCGTTCGAGGAAATTTTCGCGCTGGAGTCCGCGATCGGATAGTTTGCGAGCGCGAAGGGCGTCGATCCTGCCGGATAATGAACATTCGCACCCAGCGGCTGGTCCAAGATCAGTGCGAAGGCAAAACGGTCGTTGAGCTGCTGTTTGTAGCCGAGGCTATAAGTGCCATATCCCTTTGCCATGTCGCCTGAGTTCGTATTGTTTCCGTCATAATGGCCCGACACATTCGGATTGAACCCGCCAATGTTGAACTCGGCGTAATTGCCCTGTTCGAACAGGATGCCGACCGATTGCGTCGAGCGCTCCACCCCGCCCGCATGGGCCGCGCCTGCGCCAATCGCGAGTGCGGCCATCGAAGTCATCACACGTTTCATAATGTTCCTCTTCCCTAACGTGTCCCGAAGGAGATCCTAACGTCTCGAAGGAATTCCTTTCGGTGACGCTATCAGCCGGAAGGTGTAAATCAATCTGCGCTTCACGATGACGTCACGTTCTGTTGCCGGCATGCACGGAAAAATGTGTCTTTGCGGCCACTCGAAGGTGACGTTTGCGTCAAGTTCTGAACTGAAGCGTTTAGAAGCCGTTGGAAAACTTGAGAATCGCAAGAAGGCCGAGCCAGAGAGCCGCGCCGAAAAGCGCGACCAGAAGCGCACTCCACAGCGTCGCGCGCGGAGCTGGCAGATGTGGCGGCCCGTCGGTCTTGCGCGCCTGCAACGAATTTCCGGCAGGCGGGGGCTGTCTGCGCTTTGCGCGCGATGGATTTTTAGGAGCGCGGGCCATTTTCGCCTCAGGGTTGTCGTGTTTCGCAGCGCCATTAACCCCGGCTTAGGTAAAGCAAGCCTTAATGGCGGCGATGAAACCTGTCCGTCTTACGCAAATTTCAGGCTCCGATGCGGGGTGGGATCGGGCGTTGCGCGCGCTTGCGCCGGGGCACGCGCCGGCCTTTCAGCAGGCGGCGCTCTATGGGACGCTTGCTGCCGC
>MDSW01076002.1_pt1 | contig 14408 bp, 11 predicted proteins | sample 811171 | NCBI WGS metagenome assembly MDSW01 (sample SAMN05326641, study PRJNA326480) | marine metagenome | isolation source: seawater | place: Atlantic Ocean: North West | collected 2012 | reverse complement strand
TATTTATGAAAATAATTTTGTTACAATTATAAATGATTCAAAATCTACAAGCTTTTCTTCAAGTGTAAATTTACTTAAATCGTATAAAAATATTTTTTGGATACTTGGAGGACTAGCAAAAAAAGGTGATAAGTTTGAACTACCATCTAAATATTATAATAATATTAAAAGTTATATTTTTGGAAAAAATAAAAGTTTTTTTAAAAAAGTATTAAATAATAAAATAACATCACAATCATACAATAATTTAGAAAATATTTTAAATAAAATTGCTGAAGAAATTAAATTAAATAAAAATAAACATTATTATATTTTATTTAGCCCATCAGCAGCTTCTTTTGATAAATTTAAAAATTTTGAAGATAGAGGTAAATATTTTAATTATTTAATTAAAAAAGTAAAATTTATAAAAAAAATAAATGCTTAATTTAAATACAATTTTTAGTCTTTATTATGGATGGTGGAAAAATATTGATAAATTTATATTATTTTTAATTTTATTTCTTTTTTCTCTTGGATTATTTTTTTCATTGGTCTCAACCTCGATAATCGCTTCGGATAAGTTAAATACTAATACCTATTATTTTTTTATAAAACACTTACTTTTCATTATCCTTGGAATATTTATTTTAATTACTTTTTCAGCAATTGATAAAAAAAGATTGTTTCAGATTTCTAAATATTTATTTTTAATATTCTTTATATTTCTTGCTTTAGTTCCATTTATAGGAATTGAAGTAAAAGGTTCAATGCGGTGGATAGATTTGCCTATAATTCCAAGATTTCAACCAATTGAGATTTTGAAACCTTTTTTAATAATAATGATATCAACTATTTTTACTTTAAATAATCATAAACATCTTTATTTCAAATATTTATTTAGTTTTTTCATAATTTTTCCAGTTATTCTGTTTTTAGTTTCTCAGCCTGATTTAGGGCAAACTGTATTAATCGTGCTTACTTGGTTTTCATTAATATTTGTTTCAGGAGTTAATTTATTATTTTTTTTAGGTTTTTTTGCAATAACTTTTTCAATATTTTTTTATTTAATTTTTTATGTTTCAAAATTTGAATACATAAAAAATAGGTTGTTTTCATTCATAGATCCAAATTCAGGTAATAATTATCAATCTGAGAGAGCATCAGAAGCAATTTCAAATGGTGGTTTTTTTGGTCAAGGAATTGGAGAAGGTACTTTAAATTCCAAAGTACCAGAAGCGCATACAGATTATATTATTTCAGTAATCTCCGAAGAATTTGGAGTCATTATTGTAATGGCTATAATGATTATTTTTCTAATACTTTCATACAATATATTTAAAAAATTGAATAATGAAAATGATGATAAGGTCAAACTAATATTGACTGGAATAGTATCTATAATTTTATTTCAAGCATTTATTCATATAGGTGTTAATATAAGATTATTACCAACAACAGGAATGACTTTACCATTTTTAAGTTATGGAGGGTCATCAATTATAAGCACATCTATATTATCTGGAATTATATTAAATTTAACCAAAAGAAGAATAATTTAGTGAAAAAAAAATTATTAATTAGCACAGGTGGATCTGGTGGACATACAATTCCTGCAATTTCTTTATATGAACATTTAAAAAATGACTTTGAAATTTTTTTAACAACAGACAAAAGAGGAACAAAATATATTAATAAGAATACTTATAATTATGAAATAATCGAAATACCTAGAATTTCGAAAAATATTTTTAAATTACCTTATACGTTGCTATTTTTATTTATTGCTTTTTTTAAATCCTTATTATTTATCAAAAAAAATAATGTTGAAATATTGATTAGTACTGGTGGCTACATGTCATTACCGCTATGCCTATCTGCTAAATTATTGAAAATAAAAATTTATTTATTTGAACCAAATACTGTCGTTGGAAGATCAAATAAATTTTTCCTTAGATTTTCAGAGAAAATTATCTGTTATTCAAATAACCTAAAAAACTTGCCCAAACAATATGAACATAAAATTTTTTTTGTAGAACCTTTACTGAGAAAAAAAATATATTTAGAAAAGAAAAATTTGAAAAATAACATTAAAAAACCCTTTACAATATTAATCATGGGGGGAAGCCAAGGAGCAGAATTTTTTGATAACGAAATTAGTTTTTTAATGATTGACTTATTTAAAGAATATGAAATTTCATTAATTCAACAAATAACAGACGAAAAGAAAAAACTAATAATAAAAAAAAAATATACAGAAGTAGGTATACAAAACGAATTATTTAGTTTTGATGAAAATATATTCAAAAAATATAATCAGATAGATTTGGCAATTACAAGATCAGGTGCGTCTACAATTTCAGAATTAGCTTTTTTTAATGTTCCTTTTATTGCTGTACCATTGCCTAAATCAAAAGATAATCATCAGTTTTATAATGCTGAAAATTATTTTGATAAAAAACTATGTTGGTTAATTAACCAACATGACTATAAAAAAGAAAATTTAAAAGAATTGATTTTAAATTTAATAAAGAATCCTAACAATTATTTTGAAATAAAAAAAAATATGACTAAATTTTCTTATCAAAACACTTGGAATAATATAAATCAAAAGTTATTAGCTTTAATAAATGAAAATTAAATTAGCAAAATCAGAATTAATCCATTTTGTTGGAATTGGTGGAATTGGAATGAGTGGATTAGCTTTAATAATGAAAGAGCTAGGATTCAAAGTACAGGGAAGTGATATCTCAAATAATAAAAATTTAGAAAGACTTAAACAAAAAAAAATTAAAATATATATAGGACATAAAAAAAAAAATATTAATAAATCAACTATTTTAGTTATTTCATCTGCAATTAAAGCAAATAACTCCGAATTACAATTTGCAAAAAAAAGAAAGATTCCAATTTACAAAAGAGGAGACATGCTTGCAAATGTTGTATCTTTAATGAAAAATATTGTAGTTGCTGGTTCACACGGAAAAACTACTACCACTTCTTTGATATCTAGTGTTTTTGCTCATGCAAAAATAGATCCAACAGTAGTAAATGGAGGTGTGCTAAATTCATTTAGAGGTTCGGCAAAATTAGGAAAAAGTGATTGGTGTATTTTAGAATCTGACGAGTCTGATGGAAGTTTTACTAAAATACCATCAACATATTCTATAGTTACAAATATTGATAAAGAACACTTAGATTATTATAAATCAGTAGAAGTATTAAAAAAAAATTTTATCCATTTCATAGAAAAAACCCCATCATTTGGAAAATCATTTATATGTTTAGATGATAAAAATAATAGTCAAGTAATTAAAAAAATTAGCAATTTAAATTATAACACTTACGGAATAAATAAACTATCAAATTTTAGAATATTAAATATCTTACAAAAAGAAAGTTTTTCAAAATTTGATTTAAAAATAAAATTACCAGGAGTAAAAGAAAATTTTATAAAAAATATTAAGATACCTCTTATTGGCTTACACAATATAAGAAATTCTACTGCAGCTGTAGCAGTTGCTTTTTCAGTTGGTATACCAATTAATATTATCAAAAAAGGTTTAGAAAAATTCTCTGGGGTACAAAGAAGATTTACTAAAGTTTTTTCTTTTCGAAGTGTTCCATTTTTTGACGATTATGCTCATCATCCAACAGAAATTAAAGAAGTATTAGATGGCGTTAGAGGGGTTTATAGAAATAAAGAAATAATATGTTTTTTTCAACCTCATAGAATTTCCAGGTTAAAAAATTTACATGAAGAATTTTCAAAATCATTTAAAAAAGCGAACACTATAATTTTATGTCCAATATATAAAGCAGGTGAAAATATAAAATTGGGATTTAGCTATAATAATTTTGCAAAAAAAATAATAAAAAATTCGAAAGTAAAATTAATCTTAATTAGAAGTAATTCAGATTTAATAAAATATGTAAAACAAAATGTATATGGCAATAAAATAGTAATAGGAATGGGTGCTGGCTCAATATCTAATTGGATAAGAGATTTGCCGAAACATATTAAATCATGAATTTAGAAAATAAATTTCAAAACTTTAATGGACAAATATATTTTAATTATAGTCTTAAAAATCTTAACTGGTTTAATATAGGCGGAAATACAGAGATTTATTTCAAACCTGACACTCTTCAGGATCTTATAGAATTTTTAAAAACATATAAAAATGAGGAAAAATTGTTTGTTTTAGGCGCCGGATCAAATGTTTTATTTTCAGACGAGACATTTAAAGGTGCAATAATAAAATTAAGTAAAAATTTTTCAAGGATTTCGCTATTAAACGAGAATACAATTATCGCTGGAAGTGGAGCTTTAGATAAATCTCTTTCAGAATTTGCTTTGCAAAATAGTTTGAGTGGATTTGAATTTTTATCTTGTATACCTGGTACAGTCGGAGGAGGTATAAGAATGAATTCTGGGTGTTTTGAGAGAGAATTTAAAAACATATTGATTTCAGTTCAGGCAATTAATAGATCGGGCCAAGTTTTAACAATCCCATCAAAAGATATAATATTTGGTTATAGAACTTGTAATTTACCAAAGGATTTAATTTTTCTCAGTGCCTCTTTTAAAGGTAATAGAAAAAAAAAAGAAGAAATTGAAAAAGAGGTAAAAAATTTAAAATTAAAAAAAGAAAAGGCTCAACCAACTAGAATTAAAACTGGTGGAAGTACATTTAAGAATCCAATAAAACAAACTAATAAAAAAGTTTGGGAAATAATTAAAAAATCTGTCCCGAACGATATTAAATTTGGTGATGCAATTATCTCAGACAAACATGCAAACTTTTTTGTAAATAAAAATAATGCAAGTTTTATGGATATGAAAAAATTAATAGACTTTGTAAAGGAAAACGTAAAAAAAAAAACTGGAATAAATTTAGATTTAGAAATTATTTTAGTAGAATAAATGAAAAAAAAAATTTTAATTCTTGCTGGGGGCTTTTCAAGAGAAAGAGAAATTAGTTTTAAAACTGCAAAAGGAGTTTTTAATCAGATAAAGAAAAAATATCATACTAAAATTTGTGAACCTAATGGAGATTTAATTAGAAATCTTAGATTATTTAAGCCAGATGTAGTATTTAATGCACTGCATGGAAGATATGGTGAAGACGGATATATTCAATCAATATTAGAGTCTGAAAAAATAAAATATACTCATTCAGGTGTATTGTCCTCATCTATAGCAATTGATAAGGAAATTTCAAAAAAAATTTTCTTAAAAAATAGTATTTTAACACCTAAATATTTTAAATTTAAATTCAATGAATTTAATAAAAAATCAGAATTGAAAAAAAAAATTAAATCTAGGTTAAATTTTCCAGTTGTTATTAAACCTTTTAATGAGGGATCAAGTGTAGAGGTGTATATTTGTAATGAGAAAGACTTATTTAAAAATTTAAAAAAACTTTCACCCTACAAAGAGATAATGGTTGAAAAATATATTCCAGGAAGAGAAATTCAAGTTGCAATTATGGGTAATAAAAAATTAGGAGCGATAGAGCTTGTTCCAAAAAGAAAATTTTATGACTATCAAGCAAAATATAATGCAAAATCAAAAACAAAGCATATTATTCCAGTTGAAATAAAGAAAAAAAAAATGAATGAAGTTTTAAATATTGCAATGAAGGCACATAAAGTTATTGGATGCAAAGGAGTCACTAGATCTGATTTTAAATTTTATAAAAACAAATTTTATCTTTTAGAAATAAATACTCAACCAGGTATGACTTCACTCTCTTTAGTGCCAGAAATTGCAAAATTTAATAATATTTCTTTTTTAAGCTTAATTGATTGGATTATAAAGGATGCATCAACAAACCGATAAGAAAAAAAATATTATTTTTCTTTTATTAATTTTATTTTTTCTTTCTTCAATAAATAACCAACTTTTTGTAGAAAAAAAAGAGTCTTTCTATAATTTACAATCTATTAAGGTAAAAGGCTTAAATAATTCAATTAATCTAGAAATAGAAGAAGACTTAAATTTTTTAAAAGACACCAACATTTTTTTTATTGATAAAGAAATATTAAAGGATCAAATTAGCAAATACAACTTTATTGAAAGTTATAATATTATTAAATTATACCCTTCAAAAATTATTGTAGAATTGCAACAGGCGAAATTATTAGCTCAAACAATTAAGAATAACAAAACTTTTCTAATTGGATCAAATAGCAAGTTCATAAATACTGAAAAGTTTACTAACTATGGGGAGTTACCAATTATATTTGGAAAATTTACTCCAGAAAAATTTTTAAGTTTTAAAAAAATTATTTACAACTCAGATCTGAATTATAACAATATAAAAGAGATATTTTTTTACCCAAGTGGAAGAATAGATGTAAAAAATAAAAACAATATATTAATCAAATTTCCAATTAAAAATTTTGAAAAATCTTTAAAAATAGCAAGCAAAATAATCAATAATAAAAACTTTAATAAAAAAGTAATCGATTTAAGAATATCTAATCAAATCATTTTATCAAATGAATGAAAATAATTTTAATACCTTTATTGATTTCGGATCTTCAAAAATAAGATTGGGTTTGTACGATAAAGACACTTCAAAAAATATTTTTATTCAAGAAAAGGATTGTATTTCAAATTTTAGTTTAAGTAATTTTGACATAGAAAATTCAAATAACATTATAAAAGATTTAATTAAATCTGCAGAAAAAAAAATCAATAATCACATTAAGGATATTAATTTAATGATAGATACTCCGGATATGTTTTCTATAGATATTTCAATTAAAAAAAATTCAGATATTAGAGCTAACATAAAAAATAATATTAATGTATTACTAAATGAAGCAAAAAGTTTAGTTCAAAAAAATTATTTTAATAAAAAAATTATTCATACGATTGTTAAAAAATTTATTATTGATGACGAAGAATTTTTTGAAGTCCCAAGCGAAAAAATAAAATATAATTCTCTAATTATTGAATTAAAATTTATATGTTTTGCTGATCAAGTATGGAAATATTTGCAAGAAAGTTTTAGTGAAAATTATTTAAATATAAATAATTTATATTGCTCAAGTTATGTTAGATCAAGCAGTTATAATTCTCTATTTAATGATTTTAAAAAAAAAGTTATCTTAGATATAGGATATGGAAAAAGTTCAATTACTGTTTTTAAAGATAATAGAGTATTATATTTTAATATTTTACCTGTTGGCGGAAGACATATAACAAAAGATATATCTATACTCTTAAAAATCAATCAAAGTGAAGCTGAAGATTTGAAAAAAAGTTTAAATCAATCTGAAACAATATTTAAAAATAATATAGATAAGGAGACAAAAACACTTGATTTATCAAACCAAGTTATTTTTGCTAGAGTTGATGAAATAATAAAATTAAACTTAGCCGATGAATATTTTAATGCTTTTTTTAAAAATACAGATGACAGTATCTTAATTTTTATTGGAGAAGGGTCTCAAATATTAAATAAAAATTCTATTTATTTAGAAGAAAAATTTGATTTTTTTAGTGAAATTAGTTTTTTTGAAGAAAATGCAACTATAATTTGTGATTCAGGATTTAACTTTAGTCAGTTAATTAAATCTCAAGAGGTAAATTTCCTTACAAAAAAACCTAAAAATAAAGGTTTTTTTGAAAAATTTTTCAATTTTTTTAATTAATATTTGTATTTTCTTGTAACATTTGTTGTATTTTTTTGGATTAAGTATGCATGTATTTTTATTTCATGTCAGCACTTAAGCAAAAAACATTAAAAAAAACATCTAAATTTAAGGGAGTTGGTCTTCATACCGGAAAAGAAGTTTCTATAACGATATCTCCCGCGAAACCAAATACAGGAATAGTGTTCAAAAGAGTGGACCTTAAAAATAATAATATTATTTTACCGAATGTCTACAATGTTTCAAATGCTACACTTTGCACAACTATCACAAATGAACATGGAGTTTCAGTTTCTACAATTGAGCATTTGATGGGAGCATTTTACGGCCTAGGTATAGATAATGCATTTATAGAAATTGACTCTCAAGAAGTTCCAATAATGGATGGATCTGCAAAAAATTTTGTTGAAAAATTTTTAGAGATAGGATTTACCTCAAGTGAAGCACCAATAAAAATAATCAAAATTACAAATGAAATAACTCTTAGGGATGGTAAAAAATATATTTCTATCGGTAAATCTAATGTAAGTTTAGATATTGATTTTGAGATTAAATATTCTAATTCATTTATTGGTAATCAAAAAAATAAAATAAATGTCTATGAAGATGATTTAACGGATATATATAATTCTCGAACATTTTGCTTATATGAAGATATTGAAAAATTAAGAGAAATGGGATTAGCTAAAGGTGGAAGTTTAGACAATGCTGTTGTTGTTAAAGGAAATGAAGCAATTAATCCCGAAGGAAAAAGAAACGATCTTGAATTTGTGAATCATAAAATTTTGGATTGCATGGGTGACTTGTATCTTTCAGGATATAAAATAATTGGATCTTTGAAATGTTCCCAGGGTGGGCATAGTTTGACAAATCGACTTTTAAGAAAAGTTTTTGAAGAAAAAAATAATTATACTATATTTGAAATAAAAGAAAAAACTCTACCTCATACTTATATAGATAAATCAGTACTAAAATCTATTGCATAATAATTAGAATTTTTTTTTAAATTCTGTTAAGAATTTAAAATGGATTATTTTCTTAAATTTATTTTAATTATATCGATTGTGTTTATTAGCGCATGTAAGAATAATGAAAAAAAAGTTTCAATAATTGAAGAAAGAGATTTAGACTTACAAATGATAGATGCATACAACGAAGGTATTAATTTTTTAGATGAAAATTATCCTTTGAAAGCTGCAAAAAAGTTTAACGAGGCTGAACTTTTATATCCTCAATCTTTATGGGCACCTAGGTCATCTTTAATGTCAGCATATTCTTATTATTATGGATCTTATTATATAGATGCAATTGAAGAGTTAAATAGATTTATTGAAATTTATCCTAATCATGAAAGAATTGTTTATGCTTACTACCTATTGGGGATGTGTCATTACGAACAAATTGCCGACGAAAAAAAAGATCTAGGATCAATCGTTGATGCAAAAGAAAATTTTAAATATGTTGTAGAAAATTATCCAGATACAGATTTTGCTCTAGATTCACAATTTAAATTAGAGTTAATCCAAGAAATTTTGGCTTCCAAGGAAATGTATTTGGCAAGATATTATATTGAAAAAGAAAAATGGATACCTGCAATAAATAGATATAAAAGGATTTTAGAAAAATTTGAAACAAGTATTTATGTTGAAGAAGCTCTACATAGGTTAGTTGAAATTCATTATAAAATTGGTTTGATTGAAGAGTCTAAAAAATATGCGTCTTTGTTAGGTTACAATTATCAATCAAGTGAATGGTATCGTGAATCATATAAAGTTTTTAATAAAGATTACGAAAAAATTATAAAAAAAAGAAAAAAACAAAAAAATAAGGCATCTACTTTAGAAAAAATAAAATCCTTGTTAAAAAATGAAAAATAGGAATTTAATTAAAAAAGAATACCTCACTAAAATAAATAAATTAAAAGAACACAATCAGCTTTATTACGAAAAAAGTAAACCTAAAATATCTGATGCAGAATACGATGAACTAAAAAAAGAAATTATTGAACTTGAAAAACAATATGACTTTTTAAAAAGTAAAAATTCTCCATCCTCATCTATTGGTGCAAAGCCATCAAAAAACTTTATGAAATCCAAACATAGGGTAAAGATGCTTTCTTTATCAAATGCATTTGATCAAGAAGATTTAAAAAATTTTGAAAAAAAAATATCTAACTTTTTAAACTTAAAAGAAAGTACTGATATTGAGTATAGCGTTGAGCCAAAGATAGATGGAATTTCAGCATCTTTAAATTATAAAAATAATAATTTAGTTTTAGGTTTATCGAGAGGAGATGGCATTGAAGGTGAAATAATTACTGAAAATTTAAAAACAATTAAGGATATTCCAAAATTTATAAAAGATAAAAAATTCCCTAAAGAAATAGATATAAGAGGCGAGGTGTATATCGGAAAAAATGATTTTGAAAAAATAAAAGATCGATTTGCAAATCCCAGAAACGCTGCATCAGGATCTCTTAGACAAAAAAATCCAAATGAAACAAAAAAAATTCCATTAAGATTTATTGCCTATACATATGGATTTTGTAGTGAAATCAATTTTAAAAAGCAGTCTGAATTTTTAAATCTTCTTAAGGACTGGGGTTTTAAAACAAATAGTTATAATAAAGTCATTAGTGGCATTGCTAAATTAGTTCAAAATCATAAGGAATTAGAAAATCAAAGGCATGATCTAGATTTTGATGTAGATGGACTTGTATATAAAATTAATAATTTAGATTTACAAAAAAGATTAGGTTTTGTTGCCAATGCCCCCAGATGGGCAATAGCACACAAATTTTCTGCAGATAGTTCGTTTTCAAAAATATTAAATATAGAAATTCAAATAGGAAGAACCGGAGCATTAACTCCTGTTGCTAAAATTAAACCAGTTAATATAGGAGGTGTTATAGTTTCAAATGCCACTCTTCATAATGAAGAAGAAATAATTAGAAAAGATATAAGAGTTGGAGATGTAGCAAAAGTTGAAAGAGCGGGAGACGTAATTCCTCATGTGCTATCTGTAGATTTAAAAAAAAGGCCAACAGATTCCAGAAAGTTTATTTTTCCGAGCAACTGTCCTTCATGTGGTTCAAAAATTATAAAAGATTTTAATAAAATTACAAAAAAATATGATGCTGTAAAAAGATGTTCTAGTGAAGGATATAAATGTGAAAAAATTGCAATTGAAAAAATCAAACACTTTGTATCAAAAGAAGCGTTTAATATAGAAGGCCTTGGAAAGAAAGTTGTTGAAAAATTTTGGGATTTAAAATTTATACAATTACCTTTTGATATATTTGATTTAAATTACAAAGAAATTGAAAAATTAGATGGGTGGGGAGGATTGTCCGTTAACAATTTAAAAAAATCAATTGAAAAATCAAAAAATATCAGTCTAGATAAATTTATATTTTCATTAGGTATAAGACATATCGGTCAGGAAAATGCCAAGCTCTTATCTCAGCATTTTTTAAATATAAAAAATTTTAGCACTCTAACCAAAAATTTTAATTTTGATTCTCTTTCAAGCCTTGATGGAATTGGAGAAACTCAGATAGGTTCACTTAAAAACTTTTTTTCAGACAAGATTAACTTAGATGTGGTTAAAAAATTAATTGCAATTTTGAATATAAGAAGTGTTATACAAAATAAAAAAGGCAAGTTATTAAATAAAACATTTATGTTTACTGGCAAACTTTCAAGCATCAGCAGAGCTGAAGCTAAATCTTTAACAGAAGAAAATTCTGGCAAGATTCTAAGCAATGTAAGTAAAAAACTTGATTATTTGGTAACAGGAGAAAAGCCAACTGTAAAAAAAGTTAAACAAGCAAAAGAGCTAAATATAAAAGTAATTAACCAATCAGAATGGAAAAAATTTTTAGATTAAACTTGATAGCCATTTTTTTTCTTTAAAATTTAAAAACTTTGATAATTTTGAATAAATATCCATATGATAACTATATAAATATTTTTTTTCTAAATTATTTAGCATACTAAAATTTATTAAGTCAGTGTCAATCGGCGCAAGAGTTAAATTTCTAAAAAAAATTTTATTTTTATTTTTTTTAACATAGATTAAATTTTCTATTCTAATGCCAAACTTTTTTTTTTCGTAATATCCAGGCTCATTACTTAGAATCATACCTGGTAATATTTTTACATTATTATATTTTGATATAGCTTGTGGCCCTTCATGAACATTCAAAAAATAACCAACACCATGGCCCGTGCCATGTCCATAATCTAATTTAACCTTTTTTAAAAAAAATCTTGCACGTTTATCAATCTTTTCCCCAGTATCAATTTTGTTTAAGTTAGTATTAAATACTGCGATATGACCTTTTAAAACTCTGGTAAAAATATTTTTAATTTTTAAAGAAGGTTTTGAAAAACAAATAGTTCTTGTTACATCTGTTGTTCCATACTTATACTGTCCTCCAGAGTCACATAAAAAAATATCTTTTTTATTAATTTTTCTATTCGTATTTTTATTTGCCCTATAATGAATTATAGCACCATTAGGACCAGAGCCTGCGATAGTATCGAAACTAGGATATAAAAAATTATTATTTTTTTTTCTAAAATTTTCTAATTTTTTTTCAGCATCTATTTCTGAAAAATTAAAATTTTTTTTACTTTTTATCCAATATAGAAATTTTGTTAAAGCAACACCATCCTCTATATGAGCATTAGTAATATTTTTAATTTCTGTTTTATTTTTTATTGACTTTAACGCGTAGCATGGATCAATTTCATTCAATATATTAAATTTTGATAAAATAATACTTTTATTGAAAATTGAACAACTATTTTTATCGATAGAGAAATTTTTGCCATTCAAGTTATTTATTACTTTTGTAAATTCTTTAAATTCATAGAATTTAATTTTTTTGTAATCTATTTTATTCTTAATTTTTTTTATTTTTTTAGTATCAGAAAAAAAATATATATTTTTATTATTAATAATTATTTGACAGTTGGGAATAGGACTATTTGGATTATCATATCCTCTTATATTTAATAACCAGGCGCAGTTTTCAGGTGCACTAATAAATATATTTTCTATTTTTTTCTTATTAAGTATTGAAAATAATTTTTTTAATTTTGAGGCTATTTTTTCGCCTGCTGCAACTTCACTTAGACAGTAAAATTCTTTTGATGTGTAGTTATTCTTGAAATCAAAAATTTCATCTATTAAATTATTGCTAATTGGTATTAGATTGCAGCTATCTCTAAAATTTATTTTTAGACTATTTTCAGTAAATAATTTTGGATCGAATCCTAATTTCAACTTATGTTTACTTTTTTTTAATATATTAAATGGCATAATTTTTGGAATTTCAAATATTTTAAAATTTTTCCCACTTTCAATACTTGCCTGCAGTGTATACCTGCCATCAACAAATAATAAATTTTTATCTTTTAAAATTATCGAAATACCTGCCGAGCCAGAAAAGTTAGATATAAATTTTAATCTATTTGGAAAGGAATATTCTGAAAAAAACTTGTCATTTTTAGGTATTATGTAACCATCAATATTTTTATCATTCATTAATTTTTTTAATAAACTAATCATTTAAAAATTACCTTTTTATTTTTTTTTGATATCTTATCCATCCAGGGCTTTTAATTTCATTTTCAAAATCTATATCTTGATTAAATTCAAAATCATCTTCACTATTCTCCTCAAAATAGTTATTTTTTTTAATATTTTCATGTGGCAATTCATCAATAAATCTAGACGCTAAACTATCAATCCAGTCACCTTGATAAAATCTATTCATTGAAAAAGATATAATTGCTTGTTTTTTTGCTCTTGTGATTCCAACATAAGCTAATCTTCGCTCTTCTTCCAATCCTTTTTGACCTTTTTCTTCAATTGATTTTTGATGAGGAAATAGACCTTCCTCCCAGCCTGGTAAAAAAACAACATCAAACTCCAATCCTTTAGACGCATGCATTGTCATTAAATTAACTTTTTTATCTTCCCAATCTTGATCTAGTGAAGTTGCTAGCGCCACATGTTCTAAAAAACTTTCTAAATTATCATACTCTTTCATTGCATTAATTAATTCTTTTATATTTTCTAGTCTATTTTCATTTTCTAAATCTTTTTTGTCTTTTAACATTTGGCTATAACCAGATTCATCTAAAATAGTTTGTATTAATTTTATATGTCCTACTTTTTTATTTAATAAGTCATTTCTCCATTTTATTAATAAATTTAAAAGAGAGTTTAATCCTAATTTTGTCTTAGGTTTAATTTTATTTTCTTGAATTAATGAAATTGCAGATTTTTCTAAAGACAATCCCTTTTTCTTTGCATATTCATTTAATTGTTTAACTGTAGTTTCTCCAATTGATCTTTTGGGAGTATTTATAATTCTTTCAAAAGAAAGGTCATCCTTGTTTTGATTAACTACCCTGAGATAAGCTATACAATCTTTTATTTCAGCACGTTCATAAAATTTTATACCTCCAATGATTCTATACGGTATTCCAATTTTTAAAAAACGTTCTTCAAACTCTCTCGTTTGAAATATTGCTCTAACTAAAATAGATATATCATTTAAAGAATATTTTTTTTTTAATTTTTCAATTTCATCACTAACCCCAATAGCCTCATCTTTTCCATTTCTAAAAAAATTTAAGGCAACTAAATCACCGTCCTCATCTTTTGTAAAAAGATTTTTACCAACTCTAGCTTCATTATTTGATATTATTTTTGATGCTACTGATAATATATTTTGAGTTGATCTA
>MDSW01110124.1_pt1 | contig 14409 bp, 7 predicted proteins | sample 811171 | NCBI WGS metagenome assembly MDSW01 (sample SAMN05326641, study PRJNA326480) | marine metagenome | isolation source: seawater | place: Atlantic Ocean: North West | collected 2012 | reverse complement strand
CGCGTCGCCGCCGCCGTCGCCGCGACGGCGGCGGCGACGCACGCGAACTTCCCCGCGAACGGTTCGAGCGCCGCCGCCTCCGCCGGGTCGGCGTCCACCCCGCCGTGGGGCACCCGCCGCGATCCGTCCCCCGGGTCCCCCGCGAACGCCTCCGGAGGCGGCGGCGCGTCGAATATCGCCGCCGCCGTCCCGGGATGAAGCGTCTCCGGCGCCCTCGCGAGGCACACGCGGCCGACCGCGCGAAGCCGATCGCCGACCCCCCCCGCCCGGGTCGCCCCGCTCGCGTCGTCGGACGAAGTCTCCGCCGCGTCCAACAGAGCGGCGTTACGCGCGAGAAGCGCGAGCGCCGCGCGGTTCGCCGCGCGCGCGGGGTCCGCGAAGCCCCCCCCGGAGTCGTCGGCGTCCGAACATCTCTGCTTCCCCGAGTACGCCGCGGGCGACGCCGTCGCGCGCGCCACCGCCACCGCCGCCGCCTTCGCCATCGCCGAGAGCACGTCCAGCGCGAGCGCGAGGTCGCCCTCGCCGCCGCGGCCGCCGCGAAGCGCGCGAGTGGCCGCCGCGTGTATCACCGCCTCGCACGCGCCGCACCCCGGGACGAGCGACGCCGCGCCTCCGCCTCCGCCTTCGCCTTCGCCGCCTTCGCCTTCGCCGCCTTCGCCTCCTTTCCGCGTTCGTCGGCGCCCGGCGTCGGCGACCCGCCTCCGCGCGCCGCGCGCCTCCGAACTCTCGCTCGCGAACGGGTCGAGCGCGGCGGCGGCGACGCGCACGCCCCGGCGAATCAGCTCGGCGTGGTTCGCGCTCGACTCCGGCCCCGGTCCCCGCGCGATGGCGTGGAACGCGCCCGGGACGCGGACGTGCGTCACCAGGCGCCCGCCCGGAAGCGCGCGCTCGGCGACGCCGTCCGCGGGGCGGACGTCGCACGTCTCCAGCGCGCTCGAGGAGGCGGAGGCGGCCGGGAGCGCGCCGCCCATCGCCGCGCACGCCGCGCGGATCTCGTGGTCGGGGACGAGGTGCGCCGCGAGCACGCCCGCGTCGGCCAGCGCCTTCGCCGCGACGGGGGAGAGCGCCTCCGAGCAGAGGAGAAGGCCGACGCCGCGCCGCGCCAAGACCGCCGCGCGCGACTCCGCGGCGACGCGAGGGAGATCCGCGAACGAACCGAGCGCGCGGCGGACCCGTCCGTCGTCGCGCGCGAGGTCGCGATCGTCGCGAGCGGCCGCGGTGGGGTCGAACGCGATCGATCCCGGCTCGAACGTCCCGGGCGCGATCTCGTCGAACGCCTCCCCGACGAGCGCCGCGACGAGCGTCGCGCCGTCGAGGCCGCGCCTCCGGTCCCCCGGGAGCTTACGGAGGCCCACGGAGAACACGACGCCCTCGACGAGGACGGAGTGCTCCACGGACGCGCCCCGCACCGCGATCACGGGAGGGTCCCTCGCCAACCGCGAGACGATCTCGTGGACGGAACACTCCTCGCCTCGTCGCCGCGCGCCGCTCGCCCGCGTCGCGTTGGCGACGAGCGTGGTGACGATCGCCGTGAGTTTCCGCGCCGCCGAGGGCGCGGCGGCTCCCGCAAACGCCGTCGCCGTCGCCGCTCGAATCGCCGCGCGGAAGCGATCCTCGGCCGACCACCCGTCCTCGCCGTCGCCGCGCGTCTCCACCGCGGCGCCGGGGACGGGGACGGGGACGGTGATCTCGAGGCGCTTCATCGCGTCGAACACGAGGGCGGAGAGTTCGGGCGACTCGAGGCCGCGCGCGAGCGCGACGCGGCGGGCGGGCGACGCGCCGCAGACGTCCGCCGCGCGGCGCAGACCCGCGGCGATCATCGTCGTCGCCGAGACCGCGCCGTCGCCGGTCGCGTCCGTCAGGTCGCGCACCGCGCGGAGAAGCATCGCGCCGGCGGGGTGGGTCACCGATACCGTCTGGGCGAACTCGCGCGGGTGCGGGGAAGGAAGGGAAGGGAGGTCAGCGGGGAGGAGGGAAGCGGAGGGCGCGCCGGGACGGGTGCCGAGATGGGGTCGGGTCGCGGAGGAGTGATGAGAGGGGCCCGCGGAGGTGGCGCTCGCGGGGGTGTGCGAAAGGGCGTTCACTCGCGCCGGTGATGGCGTTCCGCTCGAGTCCTCGATCGCGCTCTCGCGCGCGAGGCGGTGGGAGGGGGAGGGGCGGCGCGCACCTCCAGGATGGCCTGGCCGCTGTTGGTGAGGATGATCCGATTCTCGTCGTCCACGAGGATGCGGGACAGTCCCATCGGCCCGAACGTCGGAGCCACCGCGGCCTGAAGAGACTCCGCGACGGCCGCGACGCGCGCGAGCGCGATCGGGGACTCGAGAGGGACGCCGTCGCCGGCGCCGCGGGAGAGACGCATCGCAGACGCCCGAGGCGCCGAGGCGCCTCGGTGAGTGAGGCGCGCGGTTCCCCGGAAACCTCTACAAATTACGACCTCTCCGGCGCCGAGTTTTCGCTCGCATCACGAGGTATACGGGAGACGACGAGGCGACGGACCACGGGCGCGCCGCGCGCCCCTCACACACTCGCGCGCTCGCGCCGCGCCCCCGCGTGAGGAGATGGGGACGCCCGAAGCGATGACGCCGATCGAGCTGATGCGTCACAGGAACAGCCTGATGCACAGCGAGGAGAGCGTCAGGAAGGGGCGCGAGTTCGCGACGCGATCCACGGACGTGTTCATCGTCACCTACCCCAAGTGCGGCACGACGTGGATGACGCAGCTGTGCCACCAGCTCCGGTGCACGCGCGCGCGCGCGCCCTCCGTGGACGCAATGGGCTTCGGCGAGATCACGGAGGTCGTGCCCTGGGACATCCTCGCGTCGGACTGCGGCCAGCGCCTGGAGGACGACCAGGTCTGCGAGCCGAGGCTGTTCAAGTCGCACGAGTCCGCGTCCGACATCGCGCGCGGGGCGCGGTACGTGTGCGTCGTGCGCGACCCGATGGACGTGTTCCACTCCTTCTACCATTTCCTCCCTCCGTACATGGGCATCCCCCACGGCGCCGTCACGCGCGAAGCCTTCGCGGACGCCGTCTTCGCCGGCGCGTCGCACAGCGGCCAGTGCTGGGACCACTTCCTCGGGTGGTGGGACCGAAGGCACGAGCCGGAGACGCTCATCGTGTGCTTCGAGGACATGAAGGAGAACCTCGAGAAGGTGGCGCGGCGAGTGGCCCGCCACCTTTTCCCCCCCGGGGCGGGCGGGTCCGGGTCGGCGGCGGCGGACCTCGGCGAGGCGGCGCTCGCGGGCGCGTGCGAGCGGAGCGGCTTCGAGGCGATGCGCCGAGACGCGTCCAAGTTCGACGACCACTTCGTCCGGCGGAAGATGTGGACGCGCGTCGGGATCGACGAGAGCGAGTGGGCGCCCGCGGGGGGGGCGCACGTCGGGAAGGTCAGGGAGGGGGGCGGCGCCGTCGGCCGAGGACGAGAGGCGACCTCGCCCGAGCTTCGGCGCCGAATCGACGCCAGGTGGGACGACGTCATGAGACCGAGGGGGTTCGAGACGTACGCCGCGTTCAGGGCGGCGATCGAGGCGCACAACGCCGAGCGCGACGCGAAGGCGCGGAGCGCCGGCGAGCGCGAGTAGGGGCGCGTCGAGCGAACGTGGCGAACGCGAGTCGAAGCGCGCGATCGCGTCGCGTCACAACTGCGGCGTCGTCCGTCACCCTCTCGACCCGCGCTCCGACCCGCGCTCCGACCCGCGCTCCGACGCGCTCGTCTCGTCTCGCCTCGTCTCCGATACGCACCGTCGCGCCTCATCGATTCCCGCAGCGTCGGCACGACCAGTACGCGCACTCGTCCCCGGTCCAGCACTCGACCTCGCGGAACCCCATCCGCGTCAGCGCCGCCTCCGCGTCGGCGCGCGCCGCCGCGCCGTCAGGGCGGAACCTCTCGTGCCACTCCACCAGGAGCTGACACGCGGGCGGGCCCTCCGCGCCGTAGTACGCCTCCATCGCGCCCAGGGTCTCGAACTCCGCGCCCTCCACGTCGAGCTTCAGCACGTCCAGCGTCTCGTGCCCGAGCCGAGCCGTGATCCGCCAGAGCGGCCGCGCGGGGAACCGCGTCGCCTCGGCGAACGACCGCCGCGCGGCGCGTTTTTCTTTTCGCACTTCTTTTTCTTCGCCCGCGGCGCCTTCTCCGTCTCGAGCGGGGCGCGCCTCGTCCCTCTCCCCTCCCGCCTCACCTCCCTCGACGACGGGCGCGAACGAGTCCGCCCGCCCCTCCGGCAGCTCGAGCGTGACGTGCGTCGCGTCCTTCGGCGCGAGGAGAAGTTCGTGCCACCTCCAGTTCGCGGGAACGCCGCCGGCGGCGCCGAGCGCCTTGACGAACTCCGCCGCCACCGGGGTGGCGTCGAACGCGTGCACCTCCGCGTCGGGCCTCCGCGCGAGGAACGCGGCGTCGAAGGTGAGATCGCGCCCGACGCCGACGGAGTACATCACCGGCGCTCTGGCGCGCGTCCCTCCGGCGGCGTTCGCGGCGGAGGTTGACGACCCGGCGGCGTCGGCGTCGGCCGCGGGGGGGAGGCGACCGGGCGCGTACTTCCACGCGTTCCACCGGAACCCCTCCTTGACGAGCTCGGATCGCGCGGGGGGCGCGCACGCCGAGGGGTTGTCCACGGGGGCGGCGATCGTCGTCCTGTCTTCGTCCGCGTCGACGAGCCGCGCGTCGTCCGCGGCGCCTCGCGACGTCGGACGCGCGGTCCGCGCGTCATCCTCGCCGTTTCCGTCGTCGTCGTCGTCGTCCCACGCGATCTCGCTCGTGACGGAGGGCCGCGGAGGGTGGTTGAGGGTGTGACGCGCGATGTGCTCGTTCAGCGCCTCGCGGGACATCGTCCTCGGCTCCGAAACCGCCGCGGAGGACGAAGGCGGGGTCGACGCGAGGACGAGCGCGGCGAGGACGCGCGCGAGGGCGCGGAGGCGCGGAGGCGCTCGCGATCGACGCATCGCGCGCGACGCGAGCGCGACGGTTCGAAGCCGCGCGAACCCGCGCGGGGATGTTGTTTATCCACGATCGCGCGGCGCGCGCTGTCGGCCGGGGCGCGCATCTCAGAACCCGCCGCCGGCGAGCACGACGAGGAGGAACGCGGAGAGCGCGCACATGATGATGGGCGCGAGGGTCGGGGCGAGAGCGTCGGTCGCGCGCGTTTCTTTGGGCGTACGCGCCGCGCGGAGGCGACGGGAGCGACGTTGAGGCGACAGCTCACTGAAAAAGGCCCACTTCTTCGCGCGAAAACGGACGGCAGGGATGGTCTGGATCGGGCGCGCGGCGTTCGATGCCTTTCGTTCGAACGCGTCGGTTTGACCCTCCCAGTCGACCGCATTTCGGGTTCCGTTCATCGGTGAAATCCGCGGCGCTCGATCGGGGCATCTCGATCAAGGCGAAACGCGTCCACCCGGCGTTCCTCGGTCGATCTCCGCCGCGAACGCACGTGGTTCGGGTGGTGACGTGGGAGGCGCAGAACGCGCGCGGCGAGGGGAAAAAGTCGCTTTCCACGTTCGTCCCGCGCCGACGCGCGGGACTCGCGCCCGTGGCGTCGCACTTTCCTCGCTCGCGGACGCGCGCGGTGTTCGCCGGTGCATGCAAGGCTCGCCGACGCTCACTCCCCGGCCGCCCGCGACTGGGATGCAGAGGTACGAAGAGGAGGCTTCCGCGATGCCGGAGGCGACCGTGACTCTGGACGCCGCTGCCGGCGGGATGCGCGGCGGTGGGAAGAAAGACGTCGAGCTCGGCGACGCGGCGGCGGACGCGGCGCCGAAGTCCGGCCTGGCGGGCGTCGGCGACGCGGTGAACGCGCGCATCACGAGCTTTTTCTTCGCCGCGGGCGTGTCCATCGCGACGCGGCCGCGTCAGTGGTTGCTCGGGGCGTTCCTCGTCTTCCTCGTCTTCACGAGCGGCGTGGGCTATCCCGGCCTGAAGAACGAGTCCCGCGGGGACAAGCTCTGGGTCCCCGCGGACACGCAGGCGCAGGACGACCTCCGGTACGTGGACCAGTACTACGGCGCCGAGGCGCGCTTCGGCGAGGTCATCCTCAAGCCCAAGGACGGCGGCTCCGCGCTCCGCCCCGCGGTCCTGGCCTCGCTCCGGTCGCTCGTGGATGCCATCGAGGCCACCGCCGTGCAGTGGGACGGCGCGACGCTCGCGTGGGACGACCAGTGCTTCAAGATCGGCCCGACGTGCGCCATCACGCACATCACGCAGGCGTTCGCCGCCCCCGCCGACTACGACACGGAGGCGGAGATCCTCGCCGTCGTGAACGGCGCGCCGACGAACCTCGCCTCCGGCCGGCCCATCAACGTCGACGCCGCCGTCGGCGGCGTCGAGAGAGACGCCGCCGGCGCCGTCGCGAGCGCCGTCGCGCTCCGCGTCGGCTTCCTCACGAAGATCCACGAGAAGCTCGTCGCGGGCGAGCTCGTGGACGAGCGCGGGGACCTGTACGAGCGCGCGCTGCTCGACGTGTTCGAGGACTCGGCGCGGTTCCCCGACGTGGACCTCTCCTACATCGTCTCGCGCTCGTTCGGTGACGAGTTCGGCGAGGCCATCGGCGGGGACGTGAGCCTGCTCCAGACCGCGTTCGTGCTCATCCTCGGGTACGCCGCGCTCATGCTCTCCAAGTGGGACGAGGGGTGCGTCGGCTCGCGCGTCGCGCTCACCTTCGGCGGGCTCGTCGCGATCGGCCTCGCCACGGGCTCGGCGTACGGCTTGTGCTCGATGTTCGGGCTCTTCTACTCCCCGCTGATGAACGTCCTGCCGTTCCTCCTCCTGGGCGTCGGCGTCGACGACATGTTCGTCATCGTCAACGCGTACGACCTCGTGACGACGCGCGAGGGCCACCTGGACCTCCCGACGCGCGTCGGAAAGACGCTCTCGAGCGCCGGCGCGAGCATCACCGTCACGTCCATGACGGACATCTTCGCGTTCGTCATCGGAAGCAACACGTCGCTCCCCGCGCTGCGCAACTTTTGCTACTACGCCGCGCTCGGCATCCTGTTCATCTTCTTCTTCCAGGTCACCTGGTTCGTCGCGTGCCTGACCATGGACGAGTGGCGCCGCGGCGCGAACCGCCGCGACTGCGCGTGCTGCGTCGCCGTCGCCGAGCGGCGCGCGTGCTGCGCCGCGTGCGCGCCGAGCCCGGACGGGCGCACGCGCATGGGGCGATGGTTCGGCGACGCGCTCGGCGGCGCGCTGACGAAGAAACCCGTCAAGGTGGCGGTCCTCGCCGCGTTCGCCGCGATCGCCGCGGGCGGGTTCGCCGGGTGCGCGCAGCTGCAGATCGACGCGGACGTCAACAACTTCATCCCGGGCGGGTCGTACCTCAAGGAGTGGATCGCCGACTCCAACGCTCTGTTCGGGGAGCTGGGGGACTCCATCGCCGTGTACACGCGGGACGTCGACGTCTCCAGCGCGGACGGCGCCGCGCTGGCGCTCGCCGCGTCCGAAGCGTTCAAGAACGACCCGTACGTCGCGAGCTCGAGCGTGGAGAGCTGGATCGAGGCGTTCAACGCGAACCGGGGCGCCGACGGGGCGTTCGCGAACGCGGAGCTGTGGGCGTTCGTGACGAGCGCGGCGGGCGCCGAGTTTTACGGCGACGTCGTCTGGCGCAACGCGAGCGGCGAGGCGCCCGCGAGCGGCGTCGCCGTCACCAGGATCCGCGGGAATCACGTCAAGACGGACTCGAGCGACGGTAAGGTGAAGTCCATGGACTCTCTCCGCGCGTCCTTGGCCGCGGTCTCCGACGACGTCGACGGGGACGTCTTCGCGTACTCGAGCGCGTGGCTCAACTACGAGCAGTACAAGTCCATCGCGACGGAGGCGATTCGAAACATCTCCAGCACGATGGCGGTGATGGTGATCATCATCGCGCTGCTCCTCGTCTCCCCGCGCGCGGTCGGCGTCGTGTGCCTGTGCCTGTGCCTCATCATCATCAACATCATCGGGTACATGCACTACTGGGACCTCACCCTCGACAGCGTGACGATCATCATGCTCATCGTCGCGCTCGGGCTCTCCGTGGACTACTCCGCGCACGTCGGGCGGTCGTACATGGAGGTCCGCGGCACCCCGGACGAGCGCCTGAAGAAGTGCCTCGAGGACATGGGCGTCGCCGTCCTCAACGGCGCCGTCAGCACGTTCCTCGCCGTGCTCATGCTCGGCGGCTCGCAGTCGTACGTCTTCATCACCTTCTTCAGGCAGCTCTTCCTGTGCATCGTGTTCGGGCTCGCGCACGGGCTGATCCTCCTGCCCGTGCTCATGTCCATCGTCGCGCCGGAACCGTACGCGGAGAGTATCGCGCACCTCTGAGCGAGAGAGGGACGCGCGCGCGCGCGCGTCGAGGCGGAGACGGCGCGAGGGAACGGCTTGTATAGACCTGTATAGATTCTTTTCTGGCTTTTGAGCGACCGACAGCGTTTCGCCGACAGCGTTTCGCCGCGCGCGCCCGCATCGGGACCTCGAGCCCGGGTCGGGAGACGCGACTCCGCGTCGCGCCGCCATTCTCCCTCCCCGCCCCGGCTCCTCGAACGTCAATTTTCGGAGACTGCGTTCCCATGGAGAAAAACCGCGATGATCGACATTCAAACGCGAGGACGTTATTATCCAGCGACGACGTCCCCGCATCGCGCGGCGCGCGCTCGCGTCCGTCGCCGCCTCATGTCGCCGCCCGGCGCGCTCTCCGCCTCGCCGCCCGTGCGCGCGTCCGGCTTCGGCGCCGCGCACCGCTCGGCGGCGTCGCCCGGCCGGTCCGCGGGCGCGCACGTCCCGCCCGAACGCGGCGCCGCGGCGGCCGTCGTCGCGGACGCCTCCCCGTCCGCCACGGCCGACGCCTTCCCCGGCGCGCGCGCGCGCGCGCCCGCGGCGTCCCCGACGGTCGACATGACCGCCGCGATGGCGTCCGCGGCGATCGCGGGTTCCGGCGTCGGCGCGGGCGACGACGACGCGCGCCCCGCGGGACCGGGAACGCCCCCCATCGGCCCGGACGCTCGCGTCGGCCCCGGCCCGTCCGATCCGTCCGCGCTCGCCCGACGCGCCGCCGCGCTCGGCCGCGCCTCGCCCTCCCCGGGCCTCGTCGTCGGCCTCGGCGACCCCGTCAGCGATATCCTCGTGCGCCTCGACGAGCCGCGCGTCGCCGCGCGCGTCTTCGACGCGTGCGGCATCGACGAGCCCGGCGGATGCCTCCCGGTGGCGACCGCCCAGGACGTCGACCACCTCCTCGCCGCGTGCGCGCGAGAGTGGATCCAGGGCGGCGCCGCGGGCGCCGACGGCGCGGACCCCCGCGACGACTCGGTCGCCGCTCCGGAGCCGACGTACTGCCCGGGGGGCTCCGCCGCGAACGTCATGAAGGGCATCGCCAACCTCGGCGGCGAGGCGGCGTTTGTGGGAATGATCGCGAGCGACGACGTCGGCGCGCGTTACCGTCGCCTCCTCGAGGCGCAGGGCGTCCGCCCCGTCCTCCTCGAGAGCGCGGCGGCCGCCGGGGGGTTGGACGACGACGGCGACGGCGACGGCGGCGCGTCCGCCTCGGGGAACCCCCAGGGGTCGGCGCGGTGTTTGTCCATCGTCGAGAAGGGGGGGCAGCGCACGATGCGCACGTACTTGGGCGCGTCTCTGTCGATGCGCGCGGAGGACTTCCCCGCGGAGGAGGCGCTGGGGCGCTCTCCGAGGCTTCTCCACGTGGAAGGGTACACGCTGTACCGTCCCGAGCTCGCGGAGGCGGCGATGCGCGCGGCGAAGGCGCGCGGCGCGCTCGTCTCGCTCGACCTCGCGTCGTTCGAGGTTGTGCGAAACTGCCGCGACGCGCTGCGTCGCATACTCGCCTCGGGCGTCGTCGACCTCCTCTTCGCGAACGAGGACGAGGCCGCGGAGCTCACCGGACAGGTCAGCTCGCCCAGCGCCAGGCCGCGCAAGCGCGCGAGCGAGGACGGCGCGAAGAAGAGAGCCGCCGCGGAGGCGCCGGAGCGCGCCGCCGAAGACGAACGCGACGGCGACGAAGCCTCCGAAGACGCCTCCGAGAAAGCCTCCGCGTCGGCGTTCACGCGCGAAGACGCGGACGCGGCGCTCGAGAAGATGCTGGAGCACTGCGCGGTCGCCGTCGTCAGCCTCGGCGCGCGCGGATGCGTGGCGAAGTCGCGCGCGGGCGACCGCGGCGTGGCGCCGGGCGTGCGCGTGCCCGTGGTGGACACCACGGGCGCGGGGGACTCCTTCACCGCGGGCTTCCTCGCCGCCTACCTCCAGGGCGCCAGGCTCCAGGCGTGCGCGAGCTGCGGGTGCGCGGTGGGGACGCAGATGGTGCAGGTGCTCGGGGCCGAGCTCGCGCCGAGCGTGTGGAGCCAACTCGCGAGCCAGACCAGGGGGATCGTGCAGAGGAGTAACTCGGTGGTCGACGCGTAGGCGGGATCCAGGTCCGACCGGTGGGGAGGGACGACCCTGGTTTGGAGGGACCCAAGTAATATTCATCGCACTTGTATTCTATCTATTGTAGATCGCCACACTTTTACCTTCGTACAACCAATATCTGCAGACCCAACTAACTATCTGTACCAGTTTTAGTGCGCTGACGAGCGTGATGCCGCGTGATTGCCAGTCCATCACCGCGCCAGCACGCGCGCGTTTAGCCCGCGCGTGGATCTCGCGGGGCAAATCCGCGGCGCGCGGGGCCCCGGCTCGCGTTCGCGATGTCGCGTTTCGGGCGCTCGTCCGCGCGCGCTTCGCTCTTGGCGCTCGCGCTTCTGTCGTTCGCGACGTCGTGCGCGGGCGCGAGCGGTTGGCGCGCCGCGGAGCACAAGCTCCGGGAGCAAGGGCTGCTGCACGACGTCTCTCCCGGGTCTGTGACGTTTCGCGCGGACGCGCCCGGGGATGACGCGCCCCCCCCCGACCCTCTGCCTCCCGCGGAGGCGAAGGTCCGCGCGGCGCGCGAGATCCTCGAGGACCCGGACCGGCGCGCGCGCCGGCGCGCGCACCGCGCGGTGCGCATGCTCCGCGAGGCGCTCGAGCTCGACGCGACCAAGCGCGAGGCGCTCGCGCTCCTCGGGCGCGCGCACCAGCTCGGGGAGGGGGCGGAGATGGACGAGCGCTTAGCCGTGAGCTACTTCGAGCGCGCGGCCGAGCTCGGGGACCCGGACGCGCACGAGGAGCTCGCCCTCGCGTACAGCCTCGGATGGGTACGTCTCTCCTCCCGCACCTCGCGCGACGCGCGAGACGCGCGAGACGCTCGACGCCCCCTCGCGACGCCCATCCCGCTCCCGCTCGTTCGGTTCATCCTTTCCCCGCCCGCCCCCTCTCGATCGCGCCGTCCGCCGTCCGTCTCCGCCCCCCGTCTGAACGTCGCGCTCGACCCCCTAAACCCCTCCCACCCCACTCCCCGCGCAGGGCGGCCTTCCCCGCAACCCCCCCCGCGCGATGGCGCACCAGTACTTCGCCGCCCTCGGCGGCTCCCCTCGCGCGCAGATGGCCCTCGCGCATCGCCACCTGACGGGCGCGGGCGCGCCCGCGTCGTGCCGCGCCGCCGTCCTGTATTACGAGCCCGCGGCGTCGGCGGCGGTGGAGGCGACGCGCTTCCCCGGCGCGAGCGCGTCCGAGGACGCCGGCGCGCTGAGGCCCGTGGAGAAGATCCGCCTGGGGAACCTCGACGATCCGAGCGACGGCCAGGCGGCGCGCCGGCGCGAGCGCGACGTCGTGCAGTACTATCGGTACAGCGCCGACATGGGCAACGCCGACGCGGCGAGCGCGGTGGGCGCGTTGTTGCACACGGGCGCCAAGGGCGTGGCGCGCGACCACCGCGCGGCGTACCGATACTTCGCGCAGGCCGCCGCCGCCGGCGACGCGGACGCCATGTCGCACCTCGGGCACATGCACGCGAACGGCGTGGGCGTGGAGGCGAACAACGAGACGGCGCTCGCGCTCTTCCGCCGCGCCGCCGAGAAGGGCAACGCGCACGCGCAGTACGGCCTCGGGTACATGCACCTCAGCGGCTTCGGCATGGACGGCGGCGAGGGCGACCCGGCCAAGGCGCATCACTACCTCTCCCTCGCCGCGGAGCAGGGCAGCGCGGAGGCGATGTTTCACCTCGGGGCGTTGCACCTGAGAGGGGAGGTGCCCGGGATCGCCAAGGACCCGGCCAAGGCGTTTTACCACTTCACCGGCGCCGCGCACGCGGGGCACGCGACGGCGGCGTACAACCTCGCCATGATGCAGCTCGGCGGGAGCGCGCCCGGGAACGGGGCGGCGCAGCTCAACTGCAGGAACGCCGCGAATCTGCTCAAGGGCATCGCCGAGCGCGGGCGTTGGAACGCGCCCGTGGAGCGAGCGAACGAGGCGTTTCGCGAGGGGAACCTCGACGCGGCGTACGCGCTGTACGCGAAAGCCGCCGAGGCGGGGCTGGAGGTGGCGCAGGCCAACGCCGCGCACGTCCTCGAGACGCTCGCGCGACGCGCGGGGACCGAGGCGGAGCGCGACGAGCGGCTGGCGCTCGCGCTGCGCTTCCACAAGCTCGCCGCGGACCAGGGGAACGCGCGGAGCTTGCTCAAGGTGGGCGACGCGATGTACTACGGCCGCGGCGTCGAGCGGGACGTCGAGGCGGCGGCGCGGGTGTACCTCCGGGCGTCGCGGCAGAGGTCCGCGCAGGCGATGTTCAACCTCGGCGCCGCGCACGAGCACGGCGTGGGCCTCCCCAAGGACCTGCACCTCGCGAAGAGGTACTACGACATGGTCCTCAGCACGAACCCGAAGGCGTTCCTGCCCGTCCGGTTGGCGCTGTGGAAGCTCGCCGCGCACGCCAAGGTCGTCGAGACGCTCGAACGGTGGGGGTGGATCGCGAGCGCGAGTGCGAGCGCGGGCGCGGGCGCGGGCGCGACCGAGAGCGGCGACGGGTCCTCGGAGGGGGCGAGCGACGAGGACGGCGAGGGGAAGGGAGGGAGCGTCGCGAAGAGCGCCCGCGCGGGTCGGTCGGGGTTTGGGTTTTGGTTCGGGTTCGGGGGAGGCTCGGGGGATTTCTTCTCGCCGGAGCGACACGCGGACCTCGCGCTCGCGGGGGGGCTGGGGGTGGCGCTCTGCGCCGTCGTCGCGGCGAGGCTCGTCGTCCAGGCGCTCTACCCGGCGAGGCCGAGAACCGACCGCGGGGAGGCGACGCGCGAGTGAAAGACTCCGAGACGAGCGACGTTCGTCGGTTCGTTTTCGTTTTACGCGGGGCGCGTTCTTCTTTTCTCCTCTCGAGTCTCGAGGCGGCGACGAGCGCTCGTGAAGACGTCCCGGCATTTTTTCGTCGCGTCGCGGCGCGTTTCTCCGGCCGCCTCGCCTCGCCTTCTTTTTCGCGCCTTCCGTTCACTCCTGCGGCCCCACGAACCTCTCGAGTTTGGGCGAGAAGACCTCGTATATGACGCACAGGGGCTCGCCCCCCGCCCAGAAGACGTAGTGCCTCGCCCAGAACGGGCCCTCGACGCCCCACGCGCGCTCGAGCGCGGGCGCGTCCCCGCGGTACATCCTCCGCACCTCTCGGAAGAGCTCCGTGCGTCGGTCGCTGAGGTGCATCCACACCGCCCTCGGCGTCGCCCCGCCGTCGTCGCGCAGTACGCCGAACCGCCGCGCCGCGTCCGCGGTCCACCAGCTCGACGCGTACACCAGCGGCGTGCCGTCGGCGCCGTCGCAGAGGTCGACCTCGCGATGGAGAATCATCGACCGCTGAGACTCGTCGTCGTCGATCCCACCCGCGTTCGGTTCGCGTCGGCGCTCGGGGAGGAGGCGCGCGAGGACGTCGTCGGGGACGGCGGCGGCGGCGGAGGCGGCGGCGGCGGAGGCGGAGGCGGAGGAGGCGGCGGCGACGGCGGAGGCGGGGAGGAGGTCGGCTCGCAGGACGTCCACGCGGACCTTCGCGTCCGTCAGGAGCTGCAGGTGCCTGGTCACGGAGCCGTCGGAGAGGAGCATGAGGCGCCACGCGGGGGAGATGAGGGGTGTCAGCGCGCCGCGCGCCATCGCGGAGCTCTCCGCGCACTCCCACGCCGTCTCGGGGGAGAGCGCCGGCCACCGGCCTCGCGACGGCTTCTCCGAGGCGTTTTTTCGCGGGGGGTCGGAGGGGACGCGGAGCGCCTCCTCCTCGCGGGGGGCCGCGGTCCTCCCGGCGAGCGCGCGCGGGGGGGTGGCGTCCGCGGAGGCGAGCGAGGCGTACAGCGGGACGGTATCCCCGGCGGGGCGGCGCGCGTCGGCCGCGTCGGCGTCGGCGTCGGCGTCCGCGTCGGCGTCCGCGTCGTGGTCCGTCACCTCCGGGTCGTCCGTCGCGAAGGGCGCGGCGCGCGCGCGAGGTCGGCGGCCGCCCTTCGCGCCGCCGGCGCGGTCGTCGTCGCCGCGGCGACGCGCGGGGTCGCCGCCGTTCTTGTACGCGCCGTTCTTGAGCGTCGCCGCGGGGACGAGGCGCGGGGAGGCGCGCGGGG
>MDSW01086836.1_pt1 | contig 14410 bp, 10 predicted proteins | sample 811171 | NCBI WGS metagenome assembly MDSW01 (sample SAMN05326641, study PRJNA326480) | marine metagenome | isolation source: seawater | place: Atlantic Ocean: North West | collected 2012 | reverse complement strand
CTTTCTGCATATGATGATAATGATTTTAAATATGTCTCTGATAAAGAATTGAAAAAGACTATAGCAGATAAGAAGAAAGAACTTGAGGATTTCGAAAAAAAAAATGATAGTATACAGAATAATGATATAAATGAAGAGAGACAAAAGATGCAGAAAGATATCGATCATCATGAAAATATACAGTCTAATAGGCAAGATCAAGCAGAAAATGTACCAGAAGAAGAGACAGCGGCAAAAGAAGCAGCAGCCGCGGCGAAAGCAAATTACGAACTAACTAAACAAGAACATACCGATGCCAAGGAATCTTTGAAAGTTGCACGCGCTCGCACTATGGTAAAAAATATAAAAAAACAAATGTCAAAAAAGGTACAAAGTGATAAACGAGCAATGGATTCCCTTCATGATCGCGGTCGTGCAGCAGCGAAAGATAGAGTAAGTCAACTGGCGCAACAGCAACAGGCACAACAGCAACAGACACAACAGCAACAGACACAACAGCAACAACAGAAAAAAAGAGAAGACACTGACTCCAATACTACCACATTACAAAAGTCGTTGGAAAATACAAAACAGAATATAACGAATATGGCACCAAATAAAGAAGATTTAAAAAAGGATGCTCTCGCGAAAGCAAAACAAAATATTAAAGAAACTGAATCTAAAACAATAAAATTAATTGATGACTTAAAAGTTGCGATAAATAACTATAAAGGTAACAAAAATTTTGAAAATTTAAGAAAAATAAGACGTTTGTATAATGAATTACATGAAGAAGAAAAAAAAGTAATATCTAACCATCCACTCAAAGTAAAAATCAACCATATTCTAGAGCAAGCAGGTGAAATATTAAATAGTGCCGGTCCAAAACAAAGTGGTGGTGCAAAACATAGTAGCGATACAAAACAAGTACATAATATAGAATAACTTAGGTCTGTAATACATGATATTAATCGAAAACTAAAATTAGACTTACATGAAGATGATTTGAAAAAAACTGGTCTAGGTTATACCAAAGATTGTGATTTATCCGATAAATCATGTAAACATCCATTAATGCTATTTTTACAACAATTAATAGATTATTTCACAAATACAAATGAAGGTCATCTTAAAAACCAAAATGCAAAATCAAAACATGAATTTCATGAAAAAAAATTACATGAAACTAATTTAGTGTTACATTCTTTACATAACAAAGAACAACGTAAAGAACTTCATGCTATAATGGTTACATTGTATACAACTTTAAAAAATGAAGTAACTGCAGAAAAAAAGCATGATGTTAAAGACAAAATAGTTGCTTTACTAAAACAAGGTCTGCATATAACCGATCATATTGCAAAGAACTTATTAAAAATATATCAAGAATTACATAAAATTGATATAAAAGGGCATCTTACTCCTAAGGATGATAAAGAGTATTACACTAACTTATTAAATATAATAGTCATGCCTATAAATCCATTAGTTGAATTGGCAAAATTATTACATATGTATGATGATATAAAAGATGAATTATACGATATTATGGGATATCTTAAAACACATGCGCTTACCATAGTACAAGAATATAACGATCTTGCTAATAAATACGAATCTCATAAAAAAACACAAGAGTTTATAGTAAAAACATTACGTCGTAATTATAAAGAATATAAAAGAAGTTTATCAGATCCTAGTATAAAATCGAAAGAACATAAAATTATAAATGGTATTTTCGATCATTTCAAAATTAATAATCCAACTGACGGTGGTCCATGGTATTATTTAACACTGGGTGTTAATATAGAATTGGATTGTTTATTAGATAATAGTAAATACGTCCATTTATTCTCGCAAATATTAGATTTTAAAACAGATTCTAATTTGCCAATGCATCACACTATAACATTATTATCTACATTATTAGATCATTCTGAAAATAACAAAGGAATATGGTCTAGTTATTTGTTAGACATTCAAAAGTGTATAGATATAGAACATGAAGCACAACAAAAACTATTTAAAAGTGTTATTGATGCTTATATAAAAAGTACAACCATTTCATCCGATTCCTTAAAAGCAGTTTCATCCGAAAAAAAAGCGGTAACACATTTAAAAACTCAAACAATCCATTATTTTAAGAAAATAAAAACTATGTTAGGTATAAATGAAAAAGGCGTATATTCTGCCTCAATAGATTATGACCTTTCTATGCAAACATTTTTTCATATTTATTCATATATGGCATATCACGTTACATCATTATATGAACAATTAGAACAATTAGGTTTATTAGAAGGTAAAGAAAAAACAGGTGAATACTATACTACATTAAATGAATTAATAGAATTATTTTCAAATTATCTAAATCAATTCAAATTAATTATAGACAATATTAATAAAAGATTTACAATATATCATAAACTACAACTAGTACATGACGATCCTCATAAATTAGAACAATTTGCTAACCAATTTCATCAACACGACCTTAAACAAAAAGGAGGTTCTAATTCTATAGAATATCAATTGCTAGATGATATTAATAGTTCTAAAGAAATGTTAAAAGAAATAGAGAATAAAGAAAATGAATTAAGAAAAATGAGAGGAGGGTTAAGAAGAAAACGAACATATACTCGAAAACAACATGGTGGTACAGGAAGATTATCTTCTACTTTAAAGCAGGGTGCTATGCATAGTTATAATAAAGATAATAAAGAAAAATCACAAGATGGAGGCAGTATAGAACATTTTGCTAATATGGCCCAGGTAGAATCTGAAATTGCTACCGAAAAATATAAAACTTTTAAGCAAATGGAATCTGCTTATACAAAATTATTAAAATATAAAGAAGAAGAATTAAATAAACAATCTAGGTCGTGTATAAAGAAATGGTTAAGTAAAGATGATACCTTAAATTGTGAAAATGAATGTTTAAGAAAGTTACAAAATAATAATACTGGAAGTAAAATAAGATGTGCTTGCAAACAAATGCCAAAACCTTTTAATTACGAAATATAACTAATGATTTATATTTTTGATAAGAACGAATACCTCTTAATACTGTTAATCCTGTATATGTAATCCATATTTGTTGAAGACTACTATAATAATTATTACATAATAATACTAATATAAGTGATAATGCCGCATTTATAAACTGTGTTTTATAATGATTTGAACCTTGCAATATACCATCTATAACAGTAGACACAGCATTCAACGGGATAAGTATTGTTATAATAGGAATTATTTTGCTAATATGTTGAAGCACAATTTTATCATTTGTTAAAAATGAAAATATAGATTTATTAAAACATAATGCAAATATTTGAATGAATGAAGTACTCACCGCCCAAAATAAAAATCTTTTGGATATTACTTTAATATCTTGTTTATTAACTCGTTGAAACGGTATAATTACTGTTGCTGCAGATGCTAATGAATAATATAAGATATTATTTATATAAAAATATTTTGATAGTAAAACATGAGATACAGATAATTTACCAAGAGTATCTAATAATAATAATTTTTGATTTACCATAAAATAAATTCCTTGATATGATAAATCTTTTAATTGTACTAAAAACGCACGTTTCATTAGCGTTTTTGTAATATGAATAAATCTTGTTATTTCTAATGATATATACTTTTGTTTCAACAACAATATCGTATAAAGCATGGTCGATACTATATCTGATATACTACTTGCTATTGCTACCCCTCGAATGCCATAATTTTTCATAAATATAGGATCTAATGCTACATTTATCAATTGACCTATGATATTTATTTTAACAGCATTATTAATATCCATTTTACCGCGACATATACTATAATAACAACTATTTAATAATTGAAATGGTAATCCTAATACTCTATATTTAAAATAATATTGAGCGTATTTAAATACTGGACTTTTCACACTTATCATAATTGTTAATGCATGTGTTGATTGCGTAAATAAAATTATACTACTTATTATACCTAATAATAATGATAATATAGTTGCTGTATTAATATATTCTATTACTTTATCTTTTCTATTTTCACCTATATAACGACTAACTATAGGTGTTAATACATTAGGAGCAAATGCTAAAAATGTAAAATATAAATTAAATAATTGTTCACTACTTGCTTGACCTGCTAGTTGTGTACTATCGCCATATTTATTTACCCAATATCCATCGACTAATCCTACAATAGGGTTCATAATAAAATTCATTGTTGCTGGTTTAGTTATTTTTAGAATACTAGTATCTATTTGTTTAATCAATGGATCTCTAGGATATATGTGTCGTTTTATATAAGGCATTACATAACATTCTGCCGTACATAAATATAAACAAAAAAAACTATATATTTGCATCTATGATATTAATTAGATATTTATATTCTATATTCTAATACCAAATCTTGCTTTTTCATATATATTTCGTAATTTTACTAGTGTATTGTAACTACAAACCAAATAATTTCGTATATATTGTTTAATGTTCATAGGTAGTTTATCAATATAAAATACAATTTCATAATTACAAAATGCTTCTTCTTTTTTTTTTTTAATAAATAGTTATCTCGCCATTTATTTTTTAAAAGATATTCATACAATAAGTCTATTCGTTTTTTAAAATAATATCTAAAATATAATTCAAATTTACTGTAATCTGCGCCATCAATCGCATAAGTTACTGGTATAGATAATGATTTGCCTAATTTATTTTCTCGAAAGTTTCCTTTATTATAAAAACAGTCGTTTATAGCATATAATAGTTCCCGTGCATGAGAATTAAAACAAATGTCTTCATTACAGTGTATGCTACTTATTACTAAACCATATATTTTTTCTTGCGGTATAATGGAACCCAACTGTTTTCTTATAGTTTTAATTAGATTTGCATTACAACCATCATCATCATAGTTATATGTTGTAATATTTTGTTCTTTTTTTGTATAATGATTCATTGATACATTCATTATACAAAAAATATAATAATTCAATTTATATATTATTTATTAAAACTTTGAAAGGTTTAAAAGAATTCTGTAATCATGCGGTTGTTTTCTGCGAGGTTACGACATTTCATTAAATATTCATCAAATATCAATTCCTTAACCATTTTATTTCTTAAATCAGTTTCTTTTTTTTGTAATTTGTCTTCATCACCTTTAAAGTCCTGTTTTATCTTACGTAATTTCGAACGAAATGCAGGCAATTTCTTTTTAAAACTCGGAATTTTTTCTATAATCAATGCAAAGATTTGTTGAATTGGTTTCATTATTTGATTTGTGATATAAAATCCATAATCTATTTTTAATTTTTGTTCTTTAATATATTCAGGGGTTTCTATTTTATCTCCTTGTAATTTTTTACCTTTCGTTTGAATATACGCAAACGCAATACGGTCACCTGCTCTAGGTTTATTACCAGGTTCTCGTTTACCTATACGTTCTGCTAATACTTTATGTGCGATTTGATTTGGATTTTTATAACCACTACGCAATGATTTACTAAATACTAACTTATCCATCGAGATTTTACCATTAATAATATCATTTAACATTTGTTTTGTAAAAGTTATTGCCTTCTCAAAATCTTGATCTTTCATAATAATATCTATTACCCCTCCATAAACTTCTTTAACTATTGGTGCATTATCACGACGTTTTAACACCAATCCCATCGCCTTTCGCTTACATTTATCAGGGTCTTCTTCGTACAACATTCCCACATATCGTTTTTTAGATAGTAAAACAAATGGCATAAATGTTTTTTCATATTCCAAATCATGCGGCGGTTTCAAATATTTTGTCGCTAATGCACCTGCTTCCTGTGCCATTTCTATTGTTAATTCCAATCCTTTTTTGCCTGTAATACGTGTACCATTTAAATCTGAAAAGTTAAATGTAAAGAACACTGAATCTGTATCACCATATATATATTCCGCTTTTGTTCGCATTTTTCCATATTTTGTATCTACTATTGTATTACCATATATTTCTTCTATAAGTTGTTTTGCATATAACAACAATTTTCTACCTGTTGCAGTAGTAGATGCAGCAACATCTTTTTCATAAAAACTACTAGTTTTTGCACCACATCCACCATAAAGCGAATTTGCTGTTAATTTAATAGATAATTGTCGTTTATCATATACATTTGCCATAAACTCATTGGGCGCAGTTTTAATTAATTTTTTTGTAAGTTTACGCTGTTTTAACAATTCATCCAATACGGATGGCATTACTGCTTTACCTCCGTTTGGATATTGAGCAAAACGACATATTTTTGTACCACATTTTATTTTTTGAGCCGCTGCTGAAGGCGTTTTACGATTATAAGTATAAGTATCATATGTAACATTTACATACTTATAACTATCTAAATTATCAAATTTATTATTACCTTCCTCTTCAATCAAATTACCATCTAAATCATATTCTTTCGTCCATACTTTACTAGAATGACATAAATTCTCACTAATCATGGATGATGGATACAATGAACTATAATCCACACAAGCAACTGGAGTTTGTTCGTCATATACATTACATTTAGGTTCTAATACTATAGCACCTTCATATCCATCTTTACTATTATTTTTATCTAATGTTGGCATCAAATAACCTTTTTCTCGACATTTTTTTGCTATAAAACTACTTAATTTAATTCCTTGACCTCTCATTATTAAATAACCTAATGGTACACTACATAAACTAGCCATCTCTATTAATCCTGTCATAACATCTATTTTTGTTAATAAATGCTGGACCAAGTTACAATCCTGAATACAATATTTTGCAATAATAGCACGTTCATCCGGACCTTCATTTGTCATACGAAATATATCTTGTGGTGTTACATCATCTTTCGCCAAACACCAATTTATTTTTTTATCATTATCAAATTCTAATCTATCATTAACCAGAAATGTACCAGTATTATAATCTATATTCGTAACCATGAATTTAGCACCATCTTTATATTGATCTACACAGTGTCCTTCCATCTCAAAACGAATATAACTTTCTTCTCCTAATCCAAACATATTTTTTGTATAAACAATCGTATTACAACCATCTTCACTATATTCCACTTTTATTACTTTATCGCGAATGAAATTTGCAGATACATGGTCCAATTTATATGATGGGAAATTATAATCACGACGAAACAAATTATATAAATCAATGGTTAATCTACCTTTCATTGGAATATATTCTAATGTATGTTCTCCACTTGCTAATATAGTAGTCTTTTTTTCTATTTCCCATTTATTAGTTTTTTTACTATAAATACCACATATCTCATTTTCATTACGAGATAGTTCTAAAAATGCTTCAACACAATTTAATTCTACTGCACGCTTAAACATAAACGAGAAATCAAAACCAAATATATTATAACCCATTACTACATCTGGATCTTCTTTTTTCATTAACCTTGTCCACGCCAATAATACTTCTTTTTCCGTTTTATATGTTTCTATTGTGGCATTAGTCACCATAGAACATGTATCTAAACAAATACAATGATTTAAATAAGGCTCTGTTTCACCATAATTTATAAAAGTTGAACCTATAAAAGTTACTTTATCACCCTCTAAATTTGGAAAATGTTTATCTAATGTCTCTAATAATGCCAATACTTTTGACTCTCTATTTAATTTACTACTTTGTAGTATAAATGCAATTGTATTATTATCATACTGTATCGCACGCTTTTTATTTTGACCATAATAACTATTTATTGTATCATTAATATGATCCTCGTCATCAAATAAACTATTCTCTATTCCTTCTATTTTAGAAATGGTTTCCGTTAACCAATTTGTTATACTATTATTTAACATTGTTTCTGTTATAAGATGTTCTTTTTTTGGATAAACTCGATCTATATCCAACAGTGTTGATTCATACCCATAAGCAGTTTTTATTATTAATCGCAATGTATCATTCATATCGTCTATTTCATTCGCTTCTATATATTCTAATATATTAAACGCTAATTTCTTATAATTCTTCATTGCTAATGGGAAATCACCATGACTACTACTAGCTTCTATATCAAAACTACATATCTTATAAGGCACACGGGTTTCTTTATCTGTCTGTGGTATAATATCATTACAATCAATCATATACTCTTTATCACATGTTGTGATTTTGTCATCTTCAGATAGTTCTTCATATGTATCTTTTGGTAATTGTATCCATCCTGATGGACTTATATTTTGAATATGTAAGAATCTTAACATTGGTGTTATATGACCCTCATATAATACTGTAGTTATACCTAAATTTGCTATATAAACTCCTATATTTTTATTACTTTTTTTAAGCAATTTAGAATAAGGATTTGTTTTTATAGTATACCATAAATTTTTTGCTTTTTGATAAATATCCATATTCGAAAAACTAATTTTAATAAATTCATGTGCTGTTCCTGCATCAAATCCATACAATTTTTTCTGTTTTTCAAGTACTATGTCATCTATTCCTTCAAGGGCACGAGCTTTTAACCAATCACTATGCTGTGCATTATTTTTTTTTATACTTAATTTATCTATTAACCATGTTTTAAATCCTGATAATGTGAAATTAGATTTCTTATTACCAGATTCTACTTTAATATAAAAGTAAGGACAAAATCCTTGCACCATTACTGAATACGTTTTTCTTTGCTCATCTATTCCAAAAATTTGTACTAAATAAGTTGGATCACCTCGATACTCCTCTTCTTCTTGTTCGTTTCTTGTAAAAGGATCTATTTCACGTGTTTGAATATCTATGATTCGTAAGGATACTGGATTATCCATGATTAATACTTAACATTGTTTTTTATTTTTTATTTCAATTTAATTTGTATTTGTTGGTATATTTATATTAAAACCTCGTATCTCTAAATTATTGAAACTTGCATCTACTTGCTGCCTACACATGGGACAACTATTGTTATTTTGTAACCATCGTCTTAAACTTGCCTCGGAAAATACATGACCGCATCTATTTATAGTAGCTATTCTATCCCCTAATGTAAATTCATGATGCGTTATCGGACATCGTTCTATTGGCACTGCATTTCCAGACGCATCATACGGCACTGATTGATAATTAGGCCATTCAGTAAACGTTATATTAGAACTTATATCTAACGTATTAATAGATGAATTAAATAATGATGGTGTATTAAATAATGATGGTGTATTAAATAAATTTGTTCTAGGAGTATTACTTATTTCCGGTGGTGTATAATTATAAAAATTTGGAATGGTTGTTCTTGATATTGGTATTTGATTTATATATCTATTCATTAATGCATTTTCTGTACGGGTAATTGTTTGTGTTATTGTACGATATAAATGTGTATTATTTATACGACGGTTATAATGCCTATGTTCATCATGCAAATTATCTACTATTCTAGTATATAGTTGTTGATTAACATTTACATATTCTAATATTTGTGATTCACGTGTACCAGGAAATACGTTCATTATATATAAATTATTGTTAAAATTGTTTAAATAGTTCTTATTATTAATATTTAAATGAATAATCAACAAAATGGTTTAAGTGGTTTACAAAATTTAGGCAATACGTGTTTCTTAAATTCTGCTATGCAATGCTTTTCACATACACATGAATTAAACGAACTTTTAAATAATTCAAATGTATTAAGTAAAATAAATGATAATAATGAAGCTATATTACTAAAAGAATGGAATGAATTAAGGAAATTATTATGGACAAAAAATTGTATTATTACACCTGGTGGATTCGTTCATAATATACAAAAAGTTGCTACTATTTTAGACAATAATAATTTTTCTGGATGGGCACAAAACGATTTACCAGAATTTATTCACTTTATGATGAATGGATTTCATATGGGATTGGCACGAGATGTCGAAATAAATATTACAGGGGACTCTCAAAATAATAAAGATCGTTTAGCTACAATTGCATATACTATGATTAAAGATATGTACTCTAAAGAATATTCTGAAATGATACCCATATTTTTTGGAATTCAACTATCAACCATAAAATCATTAGACGGTACTGTTGAAAAAAGCATCAAAGCTGAACCTTATTTTATGATAGATTTACCTATTCCACCTATTAATACGCCCTCTTTATTAGACTGCATTAATTTATATATTGAAAATGAAACACTAGACGGGGATAATGCATGGTACAATGATAAAACTAAACAAAAAGAAAATGTTATCAAAACATTGCAATTTTGGAGTCTACCTACTGTACTTATTATTGACCTTAAACGATTTAATAAAATCAATTTTCGTAAAAACAATTGTTATGTAGATATTCCTTTAAATCCAATTGATTTATCAAAATACGTTATCGGATATCAAAAAGATAGTTATATATATGAATTATACGGAATATGCAACCACAGTGGAAATGTTATGGGAGGACATTATACTGCAAATATTAAAACTGAAAATGGATGGTATCATTTTAATGATCGAGCAGTTACTAAAATAACAGATCAGTCAAAAATTGTTTCACCTATGGCTTATTGCCTATTTTTTAGAAAAAAAAAGTAAACACATATATATAATAATGAAAAGCAAATCTATTATTATGATTATAATATTGATTATATTACTTATAACTTTAATTACCGCTTTAGGAAAATCTTTTGGTAATAGTAATAAATCTACCATGGAATTCTTTTTAGAAGCTATTATTGCTACTCTTATAATAATATCTTGCGTTTTAGTTGGTATGAAATTTATATATAATATTGATATTTCTACATACATTAAACATAATGATAATAATGAAGAAATTGATATTGTTCTTAACCAAACTACTGACAAAAAAAATGATGATGAAAATGAAGAACATATTCCTTCTGAAATTATGATGGGCGACCAAGTATTTAATATTCCTAGCAACTCATATACTTATAATGATGCTATTGCTTTATGCAAAGCTTATGGAGCAAAACTAGCTAACTATAAACAAGTAGAAGACGCATACAAAAAGGGCGGTGAATGGTGCAATTATGGATGGTCTGACGACCAAATGGCTCTTTTCCCTACACAACAAGCAACTTGGGACCAACTTCAATCCATTAAAGGTCACGAAAATGATTGCGGAAGACCTGGTGTAAATGGCGGATATATCGCCAACCCTAATATTCGTTTCGGTGTTAATTGCTATGGAAATAAACCAGAAATTACACAAGACGAACGCGACCAATTAGATAACGGATTTAAACCACCTTTAACAAAACAAGATAAACAAATCAATAAAAAAGTTCATGAATTTCAACAATATCTAGATTCAATTGTTGTTTCACCTTTTAACTACAACACATGGAGCAAAATATTTTAATGATATATATATATATATATATATGACTAAACGAACACTTTTAAAAAAAAAATCGGCGTACAAAGGAACAAAAAAACGCAAACAACGACGTTTGAAAAGAAACACTAATAAACGTAACCAAAGACGAAAAACTAGACGAAAGGGAGGAATGTTCGGTAAATGTATTAGATGTAGAGAAAAACAACCTGACAAACAAACTCCTCAAGTCCCCCCACCACCACCGCCTCGCGCTTCGCTGCCGCCACCACCGCCTCGCGCTTCGCTGCCGCCACCACCGCAACAGCCGGCGGCTGTGGAAGAAGAAGAAGAAGAAGTGTTTGATGGACCCCCGATATCAAATGTTGATGAAGCGATAACTATTTGGAATGAACTTTATAATAAATACCACCGAAAATACAATACATGGAAGAAAATGTCTAAACCTGATAAACAAAAGATAGTCCAAGCAATGAATTTTCTTAATACGAAAGCAGAGAGTGGAGATGTACAAGCGCAACTCATGCTCGCGGAAATGTACGTTAATGGGCAGCACCATGAAGGAGGCGGTGTGGTGCTTTCCGAAAATGAGAAGAATGAGGCAATAAAATGGTATGATAAGGCTGCACTCAAAGGAGACGCAGAGGCGCAGTACAGATTCGGTCAACAGATTGAGTATAACAAGTTTAATAGTATTGGTCCAAGTAAATCAGTGAATTTGTATATAATGGCTGCAGACCAAGGACACGTAATGGCGCAGTACACACTCGGGAGAAACTATGAATATGGTATTGAACGACCCAATTATAGTGACCCAGGCGTACCAATAAATAGTGAACAGGCTAGATACTGGTATGCTAAAGCGGCAGACCATGAGGTTAGTAATCTGACGGAACCAGAAAAGGATGCAGTGGAAATGGCAAAGGAAGGAGCAAAAAGAACGGAGGTAGGGAAAGCGAAACCACAGTTTGAAGATTATGAATCCGATGAAGATGGATATGATGATAGGAACGAACCAACGGCGGAGGAATCAGATTACCAAAAAGGGTGGAAACCTGATGATTATTGATAATCTTTATCTCTATCTATATATATATGCCCCGTGGGACGAAAAAAAGAAACTTTAAGAAAAATAAAACTCGTAATAACAAAAAATTACGCAATACACGACGATTGAAAAAGGGTAACAAAAGCAAAAAACGTAAGCAACGACGAACACAGAGGAGAAGGAAAAAACGAGGGGGTATGTTTAGTAAGTGTTTTGGTAGAGGGTGCGGCGGCGCATCTGATTCGCCTCCTCCGCTTCCTCCGCATCCGTCTCCTCCGCCTCCGCCGCCACCAAGTCAGACGGTGATAGCGACGGACGCCTTATTTAATGAAATGAAGAGAATTAATATTAGGATTACACGTTATAATGATGTGATTAACACGACTAAGTATTTTAATAAACTGAAGGAGAGGACGTTGACGGCGGCGAATGCGGCGGACGCAGAGGAGACGGATGCGGAGGAAGCGGAGGAGGCGAAGGTAATGATTTTGAAAGTCAAGGCGTTCGTAGCGAATACACTAGCACAGAGATTAAAAAATGCCATGGGAAAATTTATAAGATTTGAAGATAAAAAATACGACAATAACTATCTGAAACAAGGTATCAAAGTGACCGAGAATATGCTGAAGGAGGATTGGTGGCAACTCACGGAGGAGGAGAAAGCCACAGCGGGTCGTTCGGAGGGAGTAACGGCGGCGGTATCGGAGGCACGGGCGGCACAGGTAGCGATGAACGACATGATGTCAGAGTTCAACAGAGCGAAAATATTCACACCCCCCATCTTAACGGAACACATCTACAAAAAATCAGCACTATCCGATTCATTGGTCCCAGGCGGGAGAAAACGTGATAATAATGAACCCACCGAAATGGGGGGAATGTCTAATCACAATCACGATGATGACGATGATGATCGATGGAGCGGAGGGTAGTTTAACACCATAAGCAATTTATTTTAATTATATATATATGCCACGCGGCACGAAAAAATCATACTTTAAGAAAAAAAATACTCGTAATAAAAAAAAGATACGGAAACAACGACAATTGAAAAAATATAACAAAACCAAAAAACATAAGCAGCGACGAACACGGAAGAGAACTACAGGAGGTTGGGGTAATAAATGTCAAGGTGATAGTAATATAAGCAATACTAGGGATTGCAAACCTGGAAAATTCTCTATTATTCTGGTAGATGATGAAATTAATGAAAATGGTGAATACATTCAATTTTTAGTATGGGGAATGGCTGAACGTGAAGGTAATAACCCACGAAAACATGTACTATATGCGTTACCCGATGTGAACAATAGCGAACTAATAGAAACCAAATTATTATTAAGACGCGAAAACAAATTAGGGTATATTCATAAGAATAAAGCGAAATTTTGGAAGTATGTTCGTGATATTGACAGAATAGCTTATAAAGAATTAACTAAAAAGATAATAGATCTCGCCCCTACACCCAAAGCATTTTCGCGTGCATATATACTACATCGTGGAAGAACGTGGCAAGACTGGGTACTTTATAAAAAAATCTATAATACACTTAATGAAAATACTTCAGAGTCGTCAGACATTTTACCTCTAGGTGTTTATATTACTGATAACACCAATATCGGAAAACATATTCCACTAGCGGAAGATGAAGCGGAAGTTATATCAAAACCTGATCATGAACCCCGTGTTATGCAGGCAGTGCAAGAAGCGGAGCGGAGAGCGCAGGAAGTCACGCATGCTGCCGCTGAGGTACCGCCGCAGCAGGAAGCGAGACCATTACCAATAGAGAATTTCAGTGATTCGTTGTTCGTTGAAGCGCAAGCGACACCGTATCAACCTGATGGAGCGGGATCGTCAGCATTTCAGCAAAATATAACGATAGCGACACCGTATATATTAGAAAACGACCCCCGCACCGCAGCTGAACAACCAGATGAATAAGGTATATTCTTTATTTTCTCGCCATAATATAATGACGAAACTATATCCAAAACGAAAGCCATATCATACCAAACACTATGATATGGG
>MDSW01085123.1_pt1 | contig 14411 bp, 19 predicted proteins | sample 811171 | NCBI WGS metagenome assembly MDSW01 (sample SAMN05326641, study PRJNA326480) | marine metagenome | isolation source: seawater | place: Atlantic Ocean: North West | collected 2012 | reverse complement strand
TATAAACTTATCTTTGACCCATTGTGATGGTGCAATAATCTTTTTGTAGTAGTTTTGATTTTCAATTAGAAACTGACCATATCCATCAAACAACCAAACCTGTGGTCCGATGATTGTTGTGTCTTGTTCTATCCTAGAATGTTTTTCGTGTGCAGTTGCATCATATTGAACTAAAAAATTATGTTCATACTTCTCTTCATTGATTGCATAATCAATATTCTCTTGATCAAGACTTTTAATCAGATTGTTTATAACTTTATGAGGTCCATTCATCGTTGCAGAGTGACCCCAGTATGCTTCTGAATAATAAAGATTAATCATATCCACATCCACTTTCCAAATTCCATATCCTTAACAGATTTATGTGCACAACTATCAGCAAACCAATTAGTGGGTGCAATAACCTGTTGACTATTTGCTAACCAAGCACCCCACCATGAAAAAGAAGAATTTGCGATGATATGATAATTACATTTTGACATCAGACATAAATCAATATCTGCATCATTACCTTCAGATATTAAAATATCATCATTGTCAAAAAGTTTTTGTTGTTGACACCAATCAGGATCATCAGAAAATACAATTATATGTTCGTTCTTATCAAAGTTTTTTAATGCTTCTTCATAATAACTCATTGGTTGAACAGGATGATTTGGGTTGGAAGTATAATCTGTTCTACGAATATGAAGTGAAATAACATTTCTACCATTATCAAATGAATCAAACATCTCATCACATATGGATTGTGTTTCTTTTGTAAAGGTAAAATCAGATTTTATTTCATCTTGAATATGCTCAAAATATTTTGATGATTGAAAATATCCATAAAGGTCTACATTATCAGGACACTTATTAAAAAGTTCAACATCAAACTCGTGCATTCTCTCTACGAAAACTTGATTCTTTGTTATCTGAATATTATTTTTACTGTCCAAACCAAATACATCGTAGATGTTTAGATTATCACCTCTAACTAATGGATCGTGTTGACCAAAAACTTCTTTAGGTGGTATTGTGAAATCGTGCCCGTGTTTTCTTGCAATACCTTTTAGAGATGCATACTGAAACATTTGATTGGCAAGTCTACCAAGATTTCCTAAATTGTTAAAACTAATCATAATAAACTTTTCCGTTAATTGAGTGGTAAATGTCTGTTTTTAATTTTGTGCTTGAGTAATCGTGATTTCTAGTTAACCATATAATGTCAATGTTAAGATCTTTTCCTGTGTAACTGCCATCACGATAATCCGTTCCTAAGAATCTTATATCATAATTTTTAAGATACTCAAGAAAAGTTTCTTCCCTTTGATATACTATCACATCGTCAATATATTGTATAGCAAGTAATATTTCTTTTCTCTCTTCGACTGTTTGTACTGGTTTCAATTTAATTGATCTTTCTGTAGATGGATCTTCATGTAAAGCTATTGTGAAATGATTACAATATTCCTTTGCCTCTTTAAACATCCTAATATATCCAGGATGAATAACATCAAAATTACCAGCGATAATACCTTTCTTAGGTGGTACAGTTTTCTTCCACTCCTCTACATTTATACCCTTATCATCTATAAAGATATCAGCAGTAGGTTTATGAAACATAGGTTCTAGTTCGTGATACTTTACTCCCCATCTGTCTAATTGCTGTACAGTAAGACCTGTCCAATCTATTCCTGATCCTCTACCCCTAGCAGTCATTATAATTATATGATTCCCTTCATCAAATAATCTATTTACCTGTTCCACCATAAATGGAAAAGGCACTGCCTCTAGGTATCCTGGTTTCAAGTCTTCTTTACGTAATGGAGTATCACAGATAGTTCCATCTAAATCAAAACAATACTTCATACGACTCCATGTAAAAAGATTTGGTGTACACACTCAACAACACCATAATCATCACTATCTATGTGATAGTTCCAGAGTGCCTTTTGTGATTCTGTTCTTATTGTATTGTCTGATTTAAATCCTGTCAATACACCATAATCTACTTTATTATATTCACACCAATCAACACAATTTAACATATTTTTTGACTCACCTCCAGAACTCATAATAATAACAAGAGAATCATTCTCAACATAATATTCTAGAAACTTCTCGTATGCTTTATCGTATCCAAAATCATTTGTTAGCATTGTAATCATTGAAGGATCAGATAATATTGAAACTCTCTTACCATGAAACTTCATATAGTCTTGAGAAATATGTGATGCAACAGAATTGCTACCACCATTTCCTAATATTATAATTCTTGGATGTGTATGAAATGCTTTCTGGAACTTGAAAAATTCAACTTCCATATGTGCAGATTGAAGAGTTGAAACATATTCATCAAAAGGATTCATAATTCTTTTCCAGTTACACCATTCGTTTCTACATTTATTTTAACACAATTAAAAGGAATATTCAACTGTCCTTTTCTTGAGAATGTAAGAAAGAATCCACCGTTACCTGCACCACATAACTTATGTGCAAACACACTCTTGTTATCAAAAAGTTCTGCATCCATTTCTTTTATCCATTTGTTCTTTAATATTGTTGACGATGTATTCTTTTTCTGTGTCCAACTATCATTCATTAAATTTAAAAACTCTTCATAGTTTTTATTCATAAATGCATCGTGTGCTTTTTCAACTGTTTGTAATAATGGTTTTGATTTTTCGATATTTGCAGTGACATCTTTTAATACACTTCTAGAATTTCTTGTAACACCTGTGAATACTAAATGAGCGTCGTACTGATTAAACAATTCAGTATTCATAAAATTATATTTTACTATTCCACCTTTCTTAAATTCAATTCTTTTAAATCCACCAACACCACAACCATATGGATCTTGATAACCACAGTATGGATTCATAACTAATTCTAATTGATATGCCATCTCACATAACTCTATGTCTGTCATCGATGTTTTATAATACATTGAAAGACATTTAAGTAAACTAATAATATATGATGATGAGGATGCAAGACCACTACCCTGTGAGTACGCATCACTTGTCATTGAAATATTTACTGGTGGTGTTCTAAAATAATCTAGGACTATTCTTACCAATTCATTTTTAATTCTACGAACATCATTAACTTCTTCTCTTTTAGAATAATTGATAATATATTTTCCACCTTCATTATTATAACCCAGTTTATCTTCGTGTAATGTAATATATGTCTTTAAATTACAGGCAAAACTAATTACAGATCCAAATCCATATCTTTCCACAAATACTGGATTGTCGGTAGAACCACCAAATAATGATACTCGTAATGGGCAAGATGAAATAAACATTATCTTAGTAAACGATTATAATCTTTATCAATTTTAGTTGTTATATAATTTCTCACATATGAATGAATATATACCTTTGACTTTTTAATAGACGGAAGTGTATTTAAAGGAGATGACATAGATCTCATGAATTCAAAGAATGCAGTTTCTGTAGTATGAATTTGCTCTGCATTTTCTAAAAGTTTATAGTAATTAAATAAAACAAATCTATCATCAGTGTAATTTAATTCTTTATTGTATCTAATAATTTTATATTGAGTTGGTAATCTATTTTCGGGTATGCATATACTGTACCCCAAAGAATGTTTGCCATCTTCAATTACAAAAATATACTTTTCATCATCTGGATTCAACGTCCTCAATACATAATCTTCTGTTTCTAAATCTCTTTCATAGTGAAAGTGTGAGAATCTATAATCAACAGGCAAATCATACATCATATAATATGCCTCATAGAATGGAATTGCTTGTTTAGGTATATGATGAAATAAAACTAAATTAGAGGGTTCAGTAGGTAAAGCGTTGAGAGAATAATCAAAATTCTTTGAACCCTCTGGTATGCTACGACAGAATTGCCCTAAATCATTATGAATACCAAGTTTAATAACACTATCACCGTCTAATTGACCGCCAGATGATTTAATCTTACCTACTTCTGTTAATTCATAAACCCTTAAATTTTCTTGATTAATAAAATTAATTATGGTTTGTTCCCACACATTATGAGAGGGATATGGAACTGATATAAAATTTAAATTTTTAATATCTCTAAGCATCCATCTTATAGATTTACAGAAATGCTCACTACAAAATAAATACACTAAATCATATTCATCACATATATTTCTAATTAATGCATTAAGACATATTGCATCACCAAATCCTTGAGCTGGCCACAAATAAATTTTTTTCATATCAAAATAGGATAGTCAGTACAAATTGCGTATGGAGAGTATCCAGAGCAAAAAGGAGAATCAATTAAGGGAATAATAACATTATCATCAATTTTCATCGATAGGTCATGAAGCCATATTTTTCCTGTTGATGTATATGTATAAGGATCAGATGTATGACAGAAAGATTGATATTTCCAACATTGTTTTGCTGTCTCCAAATCTTTACAATGTATCCATAAGTAATCCTTTCTACATTTTAACCAAGTGTGAGTAATTTTATATTGTGGTTCATCATGTCCTAACCATAACTCACCATTGACAGTGTTTATATCTATCTCAACATCATACCCATTACCAAGGGCACAGTCAATATAACTTGGTCTATTTTCTTTTTCAGGAATAGAACCTCTTATATTTCCTCTATGTGAAATTATTCTCATAGTTCTTCTATCCTTAATGATTTGTCTTCAATAAACAAATCATAAAATGGTTTATCAACTTTGAGTTCATGATACTTTGCACCCCATTGAAAGAGTTGTTGAGAAGTTAATTCAGTCCAATCAATTTGTTTTCTACTTCCTCTTGCTGTCCAGTATACGATTGTATGTCCCTCATCATATAATTTGTTAATTTTTTCTATATTTTCTTTTATTGGTTCTGCTTTCTTATAATCATGAACTACTCCAAAATCAGTGGATTTTTCACGACGACAAATAGTTTCATCAATATCAACATAAATTACTTTCATTGAATCATACTTCTCCTATACTTTTCGCTTGGATGAGTATTAACAGCATCAACCTCATCCTGAGATAAAAACTGTATGTCACCAAGAATTTTTGCACCAATAAAAATTTCTGCAGATTTCTCACACATTAAAGTAGATACAATTGCCTCTTGTACTGATGTAGATGCTGTTATTATACCATGATTTTTAAGAAGAATCAACCTTGGGAAAAAACCATTATCTACTATAAATTCTAACACACTTTTTTTTATCTCCTCCCTCAACGGAATTCCAGGTGTAGCATAAGGAACCAAACAAGATTTGATGCCATTCCTCACTACTTGATCTGGGAATAATCTTCTATTGGCAAAATCATCTAAATTTCTAGAACATAAAATTTTATTTGTATTTGTCGGATGAGTGTGACATACACATTTTATATCAGGAAAAGACTTTAATATCCAAGCATGAAAAGATACTTCCATACTTGGTTTTTTCTTTTCATCATCTAAAGCATTACCATCAAGATTACAACGAACTAAATCCTCGTCTGTCATCGTCTCAAGAGTAGATCCACTTGCCTTTATAAGCATAGTATCTTTATCTCTGATAGAAACATTCCCTTCCCCTGCAATAGTATATTTACTTACCTTCTTTGCTAAATCTAATACATCATCAAAGATCATCAATTGCATCCACAAAATTCTTAAAGTTATTTAGATTGACTTTCCAAGGTGAATTGAGACCACCAGAGATGGAAAGAGATCCTTTATTCTCTATACTTTCTTCTATTCTACCTACAAATTCAGTATCTGTAAAGTGGTAAAGTTTAGTATGACACATTGCATATTTTAACCTGCGATTGATATCAAAAAATGTAGGACTATCAATTGATATAACTTTGGTATCTGATGGTGAGAAAATTATATTTGCCATACCACCACCTGAAGGAGCAACAATAATTTTTGCTGAATTAAAAATACCAATTTTATCTTTCATACTTAAGTTCTCACAGAATATCTCTTTGAATCCTCTCTTCTGTAAAAAATTAACTACATCATCTTCATTAAGGCAGCGTCTTCTTTCTGTATAATCTGTTCCAAGATTATCTTTATTATTATGAATCCAAGATCTACGTGACACATAAATTTTTTCTACACCATTAGAATTACCTTTCATTCTGTTTATGATATCAAATATACCTTTATGGGGTGGTTTATCAGAGAGACCATCGTGAGTTAAAGAAGATCCAACTAATACTGTATTGTATCTTGTTTTAGTATCTAAAAATATTACATCGGCACGGGTAATTCCTAATAGTTCAAATGTGTCCCACACGAAAGGATATAAGTCCTTCTTACCCTCTGGTGGACTCATTAATAACTTTAAGTTAGGAAAATATTTTTTCTCATTAAAATATCCATAAAGATATGGAAGAGTATCATAAATGAAATGAAAATAATTTGCTGTATTGTAAACAAAATAATATACAAAACCGTCTTGTATTGATTCAGTCTTTTCTATGTTTACATCATACTCCATCTTATCTTCATAAACAGTTCCTCTTCCTAGAGACATAAACATCTCTTTAGTTGGAAGTATTAAATTATTATCATAGTGAGAATAGATGAGTGGTTGGGGATAATGTATAGAGTGTCCTGTAAATTGAACTCCAAAAAAATATCCTATCTCAACCTTTCTCCCATTATCATCTTCTGGAGATATAGTTCTTGTCTCTGCATCATTCCAATATTTAATTGGTAAAGTAGTCTTTTTCATATTCATAAGGATGCCAGTTTACTTTATTAAAAAATGTTTGCCAATATTCATATGTTTTTAAGTCATTAGGAGTTCCCCAACAAATATATTCATCTACTTCAAAGTTGCGAACAATATATCCCAAGTGTATCGCTTCATTTAATAAGTTATCAATATAAAATTCACCATTTGTGCGAATGTTTTTTTCATATAATTTTTTTAATGAGTTATTATAAATTTCTTTATTTCTAAAAAACATCGTGCCTACAACCGCATATTCGTCAAGTGGATTAACACCTCTAAAATCTTTTACGTTTACTTTCGTAATAATATTTTCATTGTCAACATCCAACCAAGAATAAGCATCAGGATTACGATAACTTGTAAAATTATTTCGATAACTCCATACGATTATATCATTGTCAGAATCATTTACCAAATCTAAAAATTTATCTGCATCGTATAGAATCCCATTATCACAAGCAGAAACTAAAAATGACATATTAGGATCAGAAATATGATTTACAATTCTTTCAGTTGTACAAGCTTGTCCCTCCAATACATCATTTAACCATACGACTTTACCATACTTTTCCAAATCAATTAAATCTTTACGTGATGTAAGTGAAGCAAAAAATAAATCACTAGTACTAGGTAAACATTTTAACGCTTGTAAAAACATGTATGAACCATTTATAGGAATATATGGTTTAGGAACATCATATCCCTCCCTCAAGAATCTACTTCCCTGACCTGCCATTGGAAGCACAGTAACACAGTTTGGTATACTTACTTTCTTCTGACCCTTTAGAATATTACGATTATAATTTGACCATTGAATATATTCGGAAACATCAATTGGAGTTCCCCATTGAAGCATATGTGGTATCTCATAAACTAAATTTACTAAACCATCTTCAATTAAAAGATTGTGAACAAGACTCACATAATATTCACAATTAATATTAATATCCTTTTCAATTAATTCCTTAAAATATTTTTTAACATATGAACCCTTCTTAAAATAATATGTGCCTGTAGATGCAAACTCAGACATTTTATCATCTGTAAAAGGTTGCTTCTCTCTTATCTCTCTTATCTGTAATTCTTCAGGATCATCTGTTCTACAGAAAGCATAATTATCACTACCTAACATATGAGGATGAAACCCTGTGTAACATACAACACATCCATCACATCCAGTATCATTTACATATTTTTCAAAGTCATCATAATCCCAATACATTGAAAAGTCACAATAATTAATAACAACTTGTTCATCATCATTAATATAATCTTCAAAGTTTTGTATTGAAAATACTGGACCTTTTTTATGTCTAGGAATTACAACTATATTTTTTTTATCAACACTATGTTCAAGTAATTCTACAATGTCGGTATCTTCAGCATGTTTATCGTTGATTATAAAAAGAAAATCAGAATCTTTAGGATACAAATCTATAATATGCTCGATGACTTTCTTGCCATCAATATCAATCATAAATTTAGGAATAGTATAACCCGCATAGGAAAATCTACTACTCAATCCAGACATTGAAATAATTACTTTCATTTAATATACTTTTGTGAAACTACTTCTCTATATAAATGCACGAACTTATTCATTATTGATTTAACATCATATATTTCCTCATATCTCTTTCCAGAATTATTCATACATTTAATATAATAATCCTTATCATCCATTAACCTATTCATCTCTTCTGCATAATCTTCATAACCCTCAACAACTTTTCCAGCATCACCAATCTGCTCTCTCTGACCCATACTCGGAGCAGTATGACTAATCATCGGAAGTGAGTGTGACATACCTTCGATTATAGAACTTGAACATTGTTCACCATCAGACCGTCCATGTGCATAAACATTCAGTGTATTTAAGAACTTATGAATCAAACTTATATCACTTGTAGTGTCTAAAAATTTTACATTTTTTAATTGATAATCCTTTGCCTGTTTACGATAATTAGAACTTCCACCTAATATTAGAAATGCTGTATCGTCACTTTGAATTTCCTCATATGCCTCTAAAGGAATAGAAGAAAAAATATGCATATCATTTCTTTGATGCATACCAAATACAAATTTTTCTTCCCATCCAAATTCTTCAATATATGAAGATGTATCATAATCAGGAATATCAACAGGAACAGGAATAACAATTCCTTTTCTTGGATCTCCACCTGCTGCGATCCACTTTTGTTTTTGTTGTTCAGATACTAAAACAGTTTTAAATATATTATCTTTTCGATCTGCCATACCTGATAAATGTATGGTATCAATTATTGGTGTTGTATTAATTTTAGTGAAAGGAAATTCAGGATGACCTGCTCTTCCTGTCTGAATAATATCATATTTACTTTCATCAAATAAGTCCCATAAATTGGTATTAATCCATTCATGAGTTGGAGTAGTTAAATCTTTATATTCAACATCAACTTTAATTAAATTAACACCGTGGTCTACACAATATTTTATTCTTGATTCATCAGTATCTGGATGAACATAATCTGAACCGATGTAAGGTGCAGCATCACAGTAATAGAAGTCAACTTCAAACTCATCTTTTGGTAAATTAGACGCAATATTTTGCAAATATTTTTCAGTTCCACCTATTGCCATACCACCGAACTTAATAAATGCGATTTTAATCATCTAGGCATCCTCGCTGTTTGTTTAATAAAATAGTCTCTAAGTTGTGGAACATGCCAAATGTTTAATTTTTCAAAGTATTCCACACCATAGTCCTCAAAGTATTTGTAGATACCTGGTAATAAATCTGCCCTTACGAAAGAACTATCTTTCCAATCTGGATCAAAATTCTCTATTTTCGGTAATACAATATCATTGTACCACGATTTAGGCATTTCTTCAAGTCCTACATTATGCTCTAATAATGTAATGGAATATTTAATATTAATTCCTTGGAAATTATTAGGTTCCTGTATTAGTTCAGAGCATCTTAACCAACATTGTTTTAATTGAAAATTATTGTATGCTGAAAATTGAAAATGCATTACTGCACCATACTCATTTTCTAATCTTCTCCAACTTTCATTATTAACATCCGATGCTGAAGCTGGTGTTCTTCCCACATGCATATGTTGATTATGATTATAACTTAATGATGGATGATCGCATACAACAAAATCTTTCCAATTATTACTCCATACGGTGGCATCATGTCGATAACTTGTATAACTTTTCCATAATGCTAACCACTGAAGAGCCATCTTTTCACCAGGTTGTAATTGTGGTATCAACTCTTGAAAGTTTTCTATTAATGGATTAGTAAATGTCTCATCAGCATCAAGACAAACAAAGTGTGTGCCACCTGCCTCTCTCCCTAACTTCAAAAGTTCTGCACGGATAGAACCTTCAGACCAACCAGAGTTGAATTTATTTAATTTTTCAGAAGAATAAACTTTAGCTCCCGCATCTTCTAAAATTTTAACAGAGTTATCTATTGAACCATCATCGATAGCAATTATCTCATCAACTATCTTAGTTGTGTTATGAAGGTATGATGGTAAACACCATTCTTCATTTCTAAATGGTAGTAAAGCTATTACTTTCATTCATCTCTCCATAAAATTTCATTATCATTTGTGTTTGTGTTAAATTCTGACACAGATATACCTAATAGATGTAAAAATACAATAAAAATAATTGCAACTAATCCTAGTTTCATGTGAATTCTTTAGCAAGTGTTTTTACGTCATCTACAATAATATTTTCTATATCATAATCTTTAATATGTGAAATTAGATGTGGTTCTAATACTCTTATATTATATCTGAGTTCGATAACTGTTCTCTCTAAAGGTTGTACAGAATCTGATCTTGTGCTTTGACCTAATCCTTCATTTAAATAATAACCTAGAATATTAGGAATATGTATACCCTTACCACACCTTGCAAATCTCATCGCAAGGTCATAATCATTGCAGCAAGAAAATTGTTCATCAAAAACTCCTGTTATTTTTAAGAATGATTTTCTAAACATAAAGAAAGGTCCTAGTATCATACCTGTTGTTAGTTCATCTTCACGACCTGATTCATCAACGCACTGACCTTGTGTTAGTCCAAATTGAGGTACAATATAATAATTTCCATAAACAAAATCAACATCTGGATTTTCATCCAATGTCTTCGCCATTACTTCTATAGAATCTGGTGTTCTTAAATCATCAACATTCCATATACAAAGATAATCTCCACTAGCAAATTCAATGCAACGATTCCAAGAGATACCTAAAGGATCAACACCCTCCACTTGAATATGAAATATATTATCATAATTTTTATTATACTCTTCTACCAACATAATCTCTTCATCAGTTGGTTCATTATGATCTAGAACAATCTCTAAGTCTTTATGTGTTTGACTTTTTATATTATCTAAAAATCCTTTTAGATATCTACCGCTATTATAGCAAGCAGTTATTGTACTAACTTTTGTCATTATTGATCCATCCAGTTTATAAATCTTTGGAATAGATTTACCGTATTTGAAACTTCTTCATAACCAATACTTTTCTTATACCACTCATATGTTGATTTGATTCCCTCTCTTAAACTTATCTTTGGTTCCCAACCCAATGATTTAATTTTATCAACATTTAATACTTTTCTTGGTGTACCATTTGGTTTTGATGTATCCCATTCATAATCATTCTTATATCCTGTTACTTCTATTATTGTCTCTGCCAATTCTTTGATCGTAACATCCTCACCTGTGCCTATATTAATTATTTCTGATTCATTATACTTCTGCATACAAATATATAAAGCCTCTGCTAAATCATCAACATGAAGAAACTCTCTCATTGGTGAACCATCACCCCATAACTTAACAACCCAATGCTCACTCTTCTCAAGTGATCCATGAAATCTTGAAATTAAAGCGGGTAAAACATGAGATGAATCTAAATCAAAATTATCATTAGGTCCATATAAATTAGTTGGCATCACAGATATAGCATTAAATCCATACTGTTTACGATATGATTGGCACATTTTAATACCTGCAATTTTTGCAATCGCATATGCATCATTACTTGGTTCAAGATGTCCTGCAAGTAACTGGTCTTCAGTTATTGGTTGTTTAGCAAACTTAGGATAAATGCAAGATGATCCTAAAAATAATAATTTTTTGACACCCGAAATATATGCAGAATGAATAACATTAGATTGTATCATTAAATTTTGGTATATGAAATCACCAGGTGATTCTGAATTTGCACCTATACCACCAACCTTTGCTGCAGCTAAAAAAACATATTCTGGTTGTTCAACCTTAAAAAATGCCTTAACTTCATTAATATTGGTTAAATCACATTTGTCTCTATCAGCAGTTATGATATTTGCATAACCCCTTTCTTTTAGGTTGCGAACAATCGCAGATCCAACTAGACCATTATGTCCAGCCACAAAAATTTTAGAATCACTGTCCATAGATACACATATCCTCAACTAATTGTTTAAATGTAATTTTAGGTTCCCAACCTAATTTTTCTTTTGCTTTTGATGCATCACCAAGCAAACTTTCAACTTCAGTTGGTCTAAAGTATTTGTCAGAAACCTTTATTATACTTCTTCCTGTTGTTTTGTCAACACCTTCTTCGTCTATTCCTTCCCCTTTCCATTCAATATCAAGACCAAAAAATGGTGCTGCTAATTCAACAAATTCTCTAACAGAATGCTGCTCTCCTGTTGCAATAACATAATCATCAGGTTCATCCTGTTGTAACATTAACCACATTGCTTCAGCATAATCTTTAGCATGACCCCAATCTCTCTTAGCATCTAGATTACCAAGATACAAAACATCTTGAACACCAACTGATATTCTAGAAAGACCTTGTGTAATCTTACGAGTTACAAATGTCTCACCTCTTCTTGATGATTCATGATTAAATAAAATGCCAGAACTTGCATGTAGACCATATGCTTCACGATAATTTTTAACTATCCAAAATCCATACAGTTTTGCAACACCATACGGTGAACGTGGATAGAAAGGAGTCGTCTCTGTCTGTGGAACTTCTTGAACCTTTCCATATAATTCTGAGGTCGATGCTTGATATATTCGGACATCATTCTCCATTCCAAGGATACGTACTGCTTCTAATATACGAAGTGTTCCAAGACCATCTACCTGTCCTGTATATTCTGGTATCTCAAATGAAACTTTAACGTGACTTTGTGCTCCAAGGTTGTATATCTCATTTGGTTTTACTTTTTTGATTACACCAATTAAATTGGTGGCATCTGTTAAGTCACCATAATGTAAATGTATCTTTTCGTAGATATGATCAATACGATGGGTATTAATAAGAGAACATCTTCTAACAATACCATGTACTTCGTATCCAGTTTCTAATAACAACTCTGCAAGATATGATCCATCTTGTCCTGTTATTCCTGTAATTAATGCAACTTTCATAATAATATGTTATCCAAATCCTTTTAATGATTTTGATTTTGAATCCTCAATCATCATTTTTGGACTATACGTCGAATCACCAAGTCCAATCTCATCAGTTGACATAAGGTTAAATGCAAGTGAATATCTAGTATCCTCCATATTAAGTTGAGAATAATGATATATCCAACTTGGAAAGAAAATAATCTTGTCTGTTTCGGGTGGAATCGCAACGTCAGTAATCATAGGATTATGTGTGTTAGGTGCACCATCTATACGAAACAGAGTGGAAGCATTGATTGGATTAACAAACATCAAAGGGCAACTTTTTTCAGTATATTTTCCATAATAATAAACTGCACTCCATATACAATTATTATGATTATGATGATGAACTGCTTCTCCTTTTGTTAATTTTACAGCCCAAGATGTTGTAATCTTAAAATTTACACGACGACCATAAAAAGCATCAGCAAATTTCTGAAAATATTTTGTTAATATTTTTTCAGAGTATGGATATTGCTTTAAAATTGAAAAAGGATTTTGCCCATTGGTCGATCCTTGTGGACCTTGTGCAGTTCCTTTTGCGAATAGTTTAATTTTTTTTAACTCACTTAAATCTTCTTTTACGAAATCTTGCCCAAAAGTATATCCAAATGGAGTTTTTAATTGTAATTTAGTTTCTTCCATGATCATCCTCAAATCTTTCAATATCATCTTCCTCTAGATATGAACCACTCTGAACCTCAATAATCTTAAGTGGTATCTTACCTGGATTTGACAAACGATGTTTACATCCTAATGGAACATATGTGCTTTGATTCTCACCGATTAATTGTCTAGCATCATTTAATTGAACCTCTGCTGTTCCACTCACAACAATCCAATGTTCTGCTCGATGATGATGTTTCTGAAGTGATAATCTATGACCTGGTTTAACTTCAATGTTTTTGACTTTAAATCTTTCACCTTGATCAATTACTTCATACCAACCCCAAGGTCGTTCTGTCTTCATTTCTTAAAGTACTTTTGAATAATATCAATTTGGTCTTGATACTTCGCAATCATATCAAGTTCGGTTTCAATTGCTTCAACAATATTTGAGTGCTCACCAATTCCCGCAGGATTGGTAAGATAAACCTCAACGTTGGCAACGTGCTTTTGGATGTCACCTTGAGCGTGTGCTAAAAGTGCCTTAATTAGTTGTTCTCTCATTTTTTGCGTATGCAGTAACTTCTGGTGATGGGTCTAACCATTTTGTATATTCAAAGTCCTCCATTGCAGTTTC
>MDSW01068003.1_pt1 | contig 14411 bp, 14 predicted proteins | sample 811171 | NCBI WGS metagenome assembly MDSW01 (sample SAMN05326641, study PRJNA326480) | marine metagenome | isolation source: seawater | place: Atlantic Ocean: North West | collected 2012 | reverse complement strand
TCGTCCCCAAGGGGATTCGAACCCCTGTTGCCGCCGTGAAAGGGCAGTGTCCTAGGCCTCTAGACGATGGGGACATAACAGTTTGAAATATTATACAGAGATATTTTATAAAAAGATAATATAAATAAAACTAATATGAAATAGTGAAAACAATAATATTTCTATTTTTTTTATGGGTTTTTGAGTGTAACAATATTTAGTTATGCTAGGATGCTGATTGATATGTCTAAACTCAATAAGCCAATCCAAAAGTTTTGTACAGTTTGCGGATCACCAACTGAATTCATAATTCCAGAAGGGGATAATAGAGAAAGAGCTGTTTGTACAGTATGTGGACATATTCATTATCAAAACCCAAAAATCGTCTCAGGCTGTATATTAGAGTGGGAGAATAAAATTCTATTATGCAAAAGAGCAACTGAACCAAGAAGTGGTTACTGGACTCTACCTGCAGGCTTTCTAGAAAATAATGAGACTGTTTCTGAGGGTGCACTTAGAGAAACGAGAGAGGAGGCAAACGCCACATCCGATGAAATTAAATTATTTTTCATGTGTGACTTAAGGCATATTAGTCAGATATATATGATGTATCAAGGCAAACTTTCTAATGGTGAATACTCAGCTGGTCCCGAAAGCGAGGAAGTAAAACTTTTTAATGAGTCTGAGATACCATGGGGTGATATTGCCTTCACAGTAATTGAAAAAACACTAAGACTGTATTATCAGGACAAGAAAAAAGGGAATTTCTCCATACATTTTGATACTATAGATCCAAGATGAAAAATTTAATTACTTTATTATCAATCATACTAATAACAAACTCAGTCCTCGCACATGAGGATAATGAATCAAGAATAGAATTTTGGAAGGAGTACTATAATCCTAAAGTAGAGGTAACAAGTCGAGACGTGCCTTCTGTTAAAATATCACTTATAAAAAATAAGCCTTTTTATCAAATCAAGACTGATATTAATAATTTCAACTTTACGCCAGAAAAAAATATGAAAAATAACTTGTCTACTGAGGGCTATGGAAAACTATTTATTAATGGCGAGTATGTAAGCAGAATTTACAGTCAGTATCACTTCGTGAAAATACTTCCAGTTGGAATTAATGAAATTAAAGTTATTCTAAGTTCTAATTTAGATCATGATATTGCTATCAAAGGAGAAGTTATTTCTGACAGTATTACCTATCAATTTCCAGAGTACACATTTTCTGAAGCAAGGAATAAATCATATAATCAGATGATTCAATGCGAATTCTCAGAGACAGGACAAGTGCTACTAAAAAAATTAAAAGCTCAGGGCATGTTGATTACAGAATCTTCAGATCACTTGCAGTGCAGATATGATGCAAGAAATGATGTTCTTGGACCATTTACAGATAAAATGACACGCCTTCAGAGGCATTATCATAAAATTACACTTAATGCTTTAAAAAAGCGTATCCAGGTATGGAAATCATTCGAGAGAAGTTCAATCTCATTAAAAGATGCAAGAATTCGAAATCAAGAAATTGAAGATGAGATTGATATATTAATGCAGAAGAAGCTGGAACAGCTAGAATCAGCGCAAAAATGAGCTACGATTTGTTTATTGAAGCCTATACTATTACATCCCTTGTTATGTTCCCGATTCTTGTTTTCATTATCATTTTATTGATACGAGACCTTGGTAAATATTCAAAGTTGTCAGAGAAGATTAACAATATCATAAAGAATCTCTCTGAGGATATTAATGACAAGGGCTTTAAAAAGAAATCAGAGGAGTCTGTGCTTCAACACATATCAAGATATATAAATAAAAAATAGTTATTTGATAACATAGTTGAAGACCATTTCGGGTGTCAAATTAATCATACATAGATTAGACGGACACTTTTTAATAACTTCGGTATTGTAGCAAGGTGAACATTTCATATTTATGTTAGCCTCTATTATAGTATTTTTACCGTTCCCATACGGCCCTGTCTCTTTGAATGGCGTTGGCCCATGAAGAGAAATTACTTTCTTAGAGGTAACACCTGCTACATGCACCGACCCACTGTCATTAGCTATCGTACACATACTTTTTTTCATTACTTCAACTAGATTTGGAAGAGACGTTATTCCACATAAATTATGAATCCGGGTATTATCAAGATTCAGTTTATCAATAAATTTCTTTTCATTCGTGTTACCAGTTATCACAATATCTAAATCAGTTTTATTAATAATCCTATCTATCAGCTCTTGCCAGTTGTTAAGCGGCCATGCTCTGTATCCCCTATAATTCTCTTTCTTAAAATGACTATTGGTGGGGCACATCACAATATATTTTTTTTCTATCTTGTAAACATTGCTTATATCTATGTTTGAGCCAACAAGATAGGGATATGCATCTTCTAGCTGAATGTCTTTGAAATATGATTTAAGTATTCTAAACTGATGATGAACTCTATGTTCATTTTTTATATTCTCTGGAATATATTCGTAGGGCAACCCAATTTTTATTTTTGCTTTAGTGTACCTTGCTAAATTTATAAATTTTTTTCCCATTTCTAAATTTATAATCACATCATATGGCGAGAAGATTGATTTGAACATGATTTTTATTTTATCTGGATTAATAAGAAATGGGAGATTGGTAAACCTGACAAATAAGGGATTTATATTATCATCATACTCGAAAAGTTTTTTTAGATTTGGCTTTGTTACCCAATCAATCTCTATATTACCTTGAAAATATTTTTTCAGTGGTTTAACTATAGCTGTGGAGTCAATTGTATCGCCTAACAATCCACATCTGATTATTAATATTCTTTTCTTTTTTTTAATCATTAATTCGTTTAGAATACATTTCAAATATTATATACCATCATGTCAAATTGGATAAAATTTAGATACAAAAATCAAGAATCATTTGGAACACTAAATGGCGGCGAAGTAACCTCTTTTGAAGGAGACATGTTTAATAATCCAATAGAAACAGATTTAAAGCATAATATCTTGGATATAGAAATAATAAATCCCTGTAAACCCACTAAGGTGATTGCTCTTTGGAATAACTATCAATCACTTGCCAAAGAAAAAGGTCTCTCAAAACCAGAGAACCCTCTTTACCTTAACAAGGCAATTTCTTCAATAATTGAACAAGGAGAGAATATTATACGTCCAAAAACTTATAATGAGAGTATATTTTATGAAGGGGAGCTTGGCATCGTTATAGGTAAGGAATGTAAGGAGGTAACAACAGAGGAGTCTCACAATTTTATATTTGGTTATACATGCATTAATGATGTTACAGCGATGGATTTAGTTAAAAAAGAACCGTCGTTTGATCAATGGACAAGATCTAAAAGTTATGACACATTTGGGATATTCGGCCCATGTATAGCAACAGATATTAATCCTATGTCGTTAGAGATAACTACCACTGTGGACAATCAGGTAAAGCAAAACTATAAAACAGACGATATGTTTTATAACGTTTTTGAGATTGTTAGTTTTCTGTCGCATGACATGACACTTAATCCTGGTGATATAATCGCTTGTGGAACTAACAGCGGACTTGGCCCCATGACATCTGGTCAGAGTGTGACAGTCTCCATTAGTTCGATTGGAAAAGTTACAAACAAACTAGTTTAACATCATCTTCTCGTCCATATATCTGGAGCACCCTCAGGTCTTGGATCTGGAACAGCATCAAATTCTATATTTTCCTTTCCATTGTAGACTAAAAAATGCTTTCCTTTTGCACGCCCTAGGAGAGTAACACGGGTTTCTTTTGCAATATTTAGACCCATCTCAGTTATACCAGACCTGGATAAAAGGGTAGGTATACCCATTTGTGCAACTTTAATTACCATTTCAGATGTCAATCTTCCGGTAGTATAAAAAATTTTTCCATCGCCATGAACGTTATTCAGCCACATGTGTCCTGCTATTGCGTCAACTGCATTGTGTCTTCCAACATCCTCTACAAAATCAAGTATTTTATCATCGTCGCATAATGCGCAACCATGAACAGCCCCTGATTTTCTATATATTTCATTTTTATCATGCAGCAGTTTCAATAGATTATAGATTGTGGACTGTTTTATTTTTTTAACATTAATTTTCTTTTCATTAAGTTCATCCATTATTCCTCCAAAAGAAGTTCCTTGACCACAGCCACTCGTAACAACCTTATGTTTTAATTTGTTGTCTACTTTGGATATATCGAATCCGTTTGTAGTTACCGCAGCAGTGTTTACAGACCAATCAACATGAACAGATTTAAGTTGATTTATATCGCTTATAATACCTTGGTTTCTCAAGTAGCCTATTACTAATGCTTCAGGATAATGCCCTAGAGTCATTAGAGTAACTATCTCCTTCTTATCAACGTATATAGTAAGGTGTAACTCACCAGTTATAGGAAATGTTCTCTCATTAGAATATTCATCCACAACTTTAATATTTGTGGTATTTGGTCTTTTTGATTGTGAAATATCAATTTTGTATTTATTACTCATATCAATTGAATTATATTACAATACCACGATGAGAAAGTTTATTTTTTTATTTCTGCTGACGCTGATTTCTTCGAATAGTGTTGCAGATATAATTAAGATAACCATACTTGGTAGCGGCACCCCTAGAATTAATGATGAGAGATTCTCTCAGTCCATTCTCGTAGAACATAAAGAAGATAAATTTCTATTTGATGCAGGAAGAGGAGCGTTAATCAGATTATATCAATCGAATGTGATGCCAAATGAGATAAAAAATATCTTTTTTACTCATCTTCATTCAGACCATATACTTGGATTCTCAGATATATTGATGACTGGTTGGGTTTATCATAGAAAAACACCCCTTCAAATTTTCGGTCCAGTTGGAACTGAAAATTTTGTCTCCAATACCCTAGAATCATTTGAGGAAGATATTAATGTCCGAAGTCAGGCACCTGAGAATTTAGATAAGAATGTTTTAAAATCTAATGTTATAAATATCTACGATGGCTTTGAATATGAGAAAAATGGATTGATGATTGAGGCTTTTTCAGTCAAGCATGAACCCTTTACACATGCATTTGGTTTCAAGATACAGAATAGTAAATATTGCATGATTATTTCCGGTGATACAACATATTCAGAAACTGTCTTAAACAAAGCTAGAGGCTGCGACTTGCTAATACACGAAATAGCTCATGCTTCAAAGCATACGTTAGAAAAATATCCAAATGCGAAAGGAGTAATTTCTTACCATACAGATGCAAATCAAGTCTCGAGGATAATAAATGCCGTTAGACCGAGACTGACTATTCTTAATCATGTTTTATCATTGGATGGTTCATCTGATGATAAAATTTTAGATGAGGTAATGAAGAACACAGATCAAAGGGTTGTTGTAGCTAAAGATCTTATGACTATCGATCTAAAAGACGAGATTTATATCTACAAACAAAAAAAACTATGACTAAAATTATAGGAATCCTCAATCTCACTTTAGATAGTTTCTCGGATGGAGGCATGTACTATGATATCGAATCAGCAAAAAAACATGTTTCAAATATGATTAGACAGGGTGCAGATATAATCGATGTAGGCGCAGAATCTACAAGATCAGGTTTCACAGATGTAGATGAAAATATACAAATAAAGACCCTTTCACCAGTTATCGAGTATATTAACTCACAATATGATATACCTATAAGTATCGATACTAGATCAAGTCGAGTAGTAAGAGAATTTAAACATGGGAATATAAAATACATTAATGATGTGTCTTCTGGTTTGCATGATCCCGAGATGCTTGATGCAGTTTCTGAATCTGGATGTGATTTTATTCTTACACATATGCCAAAAGAGCATAAAGAGGGATTAACTAAAGAATATAATGATATTTTAATAGAAATTAGAGAGTATTTTACTCAGAGAATTCAAGAATGTGTGGAAGCAGGAATAAGCAAAGATAAAATCATAATTGATCCAGGCATAGGATTTGGTAAGTCGGGAAATGATAATATTACCTTGCTTAAAAATATAGAATTCCTTAGAAATATACACGGCAATGTTTGTATTGGTTCTAGTAATAAAAGATATTCTTCACACTTATTTAGGCATGTTCAAACAAAAGAAGATCTGAATATCGCAAATCTTGCAACTTTTGCAGCTAGCGTTTTTTTTGATACTTCCTACTTAAGGGTACATGATGTAGAGCTCGCAAAAGATACTGTTTTGATAATTGATAAGGCTAAAGAGTTAGAATGAATTTATTCTAAATTTAGCTAAATATTAATCATCTATAAAATTTAACCAACCTGTTGCAATATATTTTTCGTGATCATCGCTTATTTGACCTCTATGTGTGTGTGTCCAGTCAGTTGGCCAGAATAATGTCAAACCTTTTTTTGCTGGGGATGTAATTTTTTGATAGAGAAACTCAGTACCTCCATTCGGAACATCATTAAGATAAGTCATCCACACTAAACATCTGCTATTGTTAAAGCTTCTCTCGCAGTGCCAGTGCTTATAACCCTGGCCAGCACCATAATATTGGATATTCCAGTTACCCGATAAAGTATATCTTTTCATATGATTTAACATCGTATATTTCTTTTGATATTCTTTTAACGCTGACGCGAGGGCCGAGAGATATTGTGAAACATTTTCGTTTCCTTCATCCGGTGTAACTCTTAAGTCAGTAGAATCTTTGACTTTTTCGTCAACAATAGCATCGCCATCAGCTCCCCATACTGTCCCAGGAGAAGCCGCTAGATGATTGTCTTTGTAATAATTTATTAAGTTATCACAAACACTCTCAGAAATATAAAAGCCCCCTATAAAGCTCTCGAGAGGAAAATTGTGATCTCTTAGATATGACATATTAAAATGCTATAATAATTTTCACAAAATTCCCAATAAACTTTGCTCGAGTTTCTTTGCGAATACCTGATTATTATGCCTTACATCGAAATTATTCTTATCAGTTAGTTTATTGAGAATTTCTGATTTTATTCTCCTATTAGTACATATCTCTATTACTTTTTTCTCATAGCTCTCCAAATCGTTACAACATAACTCATTTAACTCGAGCGAATGAAGTAGACTAGTTGAAACACGAGAAGCAAAGTGATTACCGGTTTTGGTCACTACTGGGATGCCAACTTGAAGAGCATCAGTAGTCGTTGTATGTCCATTATAGATACGAGTATCAAGAACAATATCAGCTAGTTTCAATCTTTCTAAGTGTTCATCACGTGGAATTTTATCTGCAAATACAAGCCTATCTTCTTTAATATTTCTCTCATTGATATACTTATAAAGATTTTTTTGTGCCAATTCATTGTCACCCAGTAACCATAAGACTGAATCTGGTAATTTTTTCAATATTTCAATCCAGCAGTTAAACATTGTTCTGTCTAATTTAAATGATTGATTAAAGCAAGCCAGGACAATAGCATTCTGCGGAAGACCATGTTTTTCTCTTGATGTTAAGGAAGATGAGAAATTTGATTTACCACTATTTACTTGATAGCACCCAGGTAAATATAAAAACTCTTCAGTATAATAAGGTTGATGCTCTTGTGGGGTAACTATTTCATCCGTTAATATATAATCATAAAAGTTATGTCCAGAGGTACCAGGAAAGCCTAAATAAGAGATAATTTTCTTTGCTGGTTTAGCTTTAAGTATTTCAATTCTATTTGCTGAGATCACCACAGAAAGATCTATTAAAACATCCAGATTGCACTCTTTAATAATTTCTATTGCTGATGCATCTGTAATAGTCGTGATATCTTGAAACTTGAATACATCTTTCTTCAACTCCTTTTTAATTTCTTCATCATGTCGAAAAGAAAACAAGTAAATATTGAATTTGGAAGAATCATGAGATTTAAACAGGTTTTTAATCAGGTGATATGTAGGATGATTTCTAAACTCTCCGCAAATATAACCAATCCTAATTTTTTTGTCATCCAATGATGATGACTCTATACCACCTCCAATCATTGAAAAGCCGGACGTTTTGGTTAATTGAGCATGATTTTTTTCTGCGTATGATTTCGCTATTTTAAAGTTGGCATTTATGTTCTCAATTCTACTTATGCCCATGAAGGGATGCTCTTGCCCATTTCCTATCATAGAATTAAGTTTATTTTCAATCAGGGCCATTTCAGCCCAATCACACGTATTTTGATATAGATTGTATAGAATTACCAAAGCCCTCTCGTTATATTTCTCAATATCTAATACAGCCTTGATATGATTTATTGCTTTTTCATATTGACCACTTCTATCATGCGCTAATGCAGCATTACAACGTGCATCGATGTAATTCGGATCAATCTCAATAGCTTTTTCAGAGTTTATGATTGCTAGATCAATGTTATGAGTGTCGAGATAAATGACCGAGAGGTTATTATAAGCTTCTTTTGAATTTTCTATTTCCAGTGATTTTTTATAATAGCTTTCTGCTTGATCTGGGCGCCCTTTGTGTTTATGAATATTTCCAATATTGATAATTAAGGAGGTTTCGCTTGGGAAAACTTTAATTGCATCTAATAATATCTCTAGGGCTGAATCATAGTCTGCCGATTCTAGACAAATCTTCGTCTCAGAAATGAATTCCGACAAAGTTTTATGAGTACTCATGATTTTTAGTGTTTAGTATTCTTGGAAATTTTTACTGCACAGAACTTGAACTCTGGAATCTTCGCAAATGGATCAAGCGCTGCATTAGTGAGTAAGTTTGCTGCAGACTCTACATAACAGAATGGTATAAATACTTGCCCAGACTTTAACATATCATCCCTCCTGGCATAAACCTCAATTGAACCTCTTCTTGATTCAACTGTTATTAAATCTCCATCGTTGATACCAAATTTTTCCATATCTTCAAGACATAAATTTGCATTTGGATCGGGCTCAATTTCATGTAGCATTGTAGCCCTTCTGGTCATGGAGCCGGTGTGCCAATGCTCCAGTTGCCTACCAGTAATCAATACAAATGGATAATGATTATCAGGAAGCTCAGCTGCATTTATCAATGGAGATTTAACAAATTTTGCTTTACCGGATTCTGTTGGAAAATCATCAATAAAGATAACTGGTTGACCAGGATCACTTGCGTTGTCACAAGGATAAGTTATTGAATGACTTTCCTCTAGTCTCTGCCAAGTGATACCTTTAATGCTAGGCATACATTTAGTCATCTCTTCAAAGACTTCCCTTGGATGAGTATAATTCCAATATAATCCTAACCCTCTTGCAATTTCTTGTATGATCCATAAATCTTGTTTTGCTTTACCAGGAGGTTTGACGGCTTGATTGCCAAGTTGAACTCTTCTGTCAGTGTTAGTAAACGTCCCAGTTTTTTCAGGGAAAGCAGATGCAGGTAAAATGATATCTGCATACATTGCTGTTTCTGTTAAAAATATATCTTGTACGACTAGATGCTTAAGCTTAGAGAGAGCCTTCCTTGCATGATTCAAATCTGGATCAGACATCGCTGGATTTTCACCCATTACATAAAGCCCTTTAATTACACCTTTTGTGATTTCTCCCATTATTTCTACAACAGTGAGACCTGGTTTATTATCAAGTTTTGTCTCCCAAAACTTTTCAAAAAACTTGTTAACCTCAGGATTATCTACGCGCTGGTAATCAGGATATACCATTGGTATGAGGCCTGAGTCCGAGGCACCCTGTACATTATTTTGACCTCTTAGTGGATGTAATCCAGTACCTGGTCTTCCTACTTGCCCTGTCATTAATGCGAGTGAAATTAGTGCTCTCGCATTATCTGTACCATGAATATGTTGAGATACACCCATTCCCCAAAAAATTATAGATGCAGGTGATGAGGCATAAATTCTTGCAACTTCATGTATAACTGATGCTTCAATACCACAAATGGATGACATTTTTTCTGGCGTGAAGTCTTCAAGGTGGGTTTTTATATCGTCAAAATCGGTTGTACGATCATTGATAAATTTCTCATCGATAAGATTATTATCTATGATTGATTTCATAATGGCATTCAGTAAAGCTACGTCGGTATCTGGCTTAAATTGTAAGTAGTGTGTTGCATGTCTGGCTAGATCATTCTTTCTAGGATCTAACACAATCAAGTTCTTACCAGCTTTTGCAGCATTTTTTATGAATGTCGCTGCAACAGGATGATTCACCGTTGGATTCGCACCAATAACTATAATGGTATCTGCCTCTGCTACATCTGCTACTTGGTTTGACACGGCTCCAGAACCAATCATTTCAAGGAGAGCTACAACAGAAGATGCATGACATAACCTTGTACAGTGATCAACATTATTGTTTCTGAAACCTGTCCTAATGAGCTTTTGAAATAAATATGCTTCCTCATTCGACCCCTTGGCACATCCAAAGCCAGCTGTTGAGTTGAGATCATCTTGAATTAACGACTTGAATTTATCAGTGGTTCTCTGGATAGCCTCATCCCAGGAAATTGGCTCAAAATAGTTTTGAATATTATTTAGGTCAAACTCCTCAGGATCAATATCTTTTGAAACCCCCTTTTTTCTCGCAAGCGGGACAGTTAGCCTCTGATCACTGTTTACGTAATTAAATCCATAACGACCTTTAACACACAATCTACTCATATTGGCAGGACCATCCCTTCCTTCCGCATAAAGAATTTTGTCATCTTTAATATTGTAAGTCAGTAAGCATCCAACTCCACAGTAGGGACATACACTATCAACTTTTTTATCAGGCTCCAACTGACCAACTTCTTTTGACGGCATCAACGCTCCCGTAGGACATGCTTGTACGCACTCTCCGCATCCTACACAAGTGCTAGTACCCATCGGATCATCTAGATCAAAAATTATTTCAGATGAAATCCCTCTTTTCGCATAACCAATTACGTCATTTACTTGCTCTTCTCGACAAGCTCGAACACATCTCGTACATTGAATGCATGCATCAAGGTTTACGGAAATTGCCGGGTGTGATAAATCATGTTTGTTTTGAACCTTTGATGGAAATCTGATTTGATTAACTTGTAGTTTATCTGCCCACTGAGTCAGTTCGGAATTTGGATCATATTGTTTTGTTGAGACATCAGACTGAAGTAATTCAATTACAACTTTTTGTGAGTGAAGCACTCTATTATTTTCGGTATTGATAACCATGCCATCTGTTACTTTCCTGATGCATGAAGGTTGCAAAGCTCTCTCACCTTCAATCTCAACCACACAGACCCTACAATTTCCATCCGGTCTCATTCCCTCTTTGAAACAAAGATGAGGTATTTCTATACCATTTCTTTTTGATACATCTAATATAGTTTCGTCTGCATTGGCACTGTACTCGCTTCCATTTATTTTAATGGTGCAATTATGCTCTAAGCTAATATCCTCAGGTTTTGCCGCCATCTTTTACCTCATTCGGAAAATATTTTAGCACAGATTTGACTGGATTGGACGCCGCTTGCCCTAGGCCACAAATGGATGCATCTGCCATCGTTTGACTTAAATCTTCAAGTAGGCTTATATCCCAATTAGTTTGGCTCATTAACTCTGATGCTTTAGATGTCCCTGCTCGGCATGGTGTGCACTTACCACATGATTCATGTTTGAAGAAATCTATTGTCGTTTTAGCTGCATCCCTTGCTTTGTCTTTATCTGATAAAATCACGACAGCAGCTGAACCGATAAAACAACCGTATTCCTCAAGTGTTCCAAAATCTAGAGGGATCTTATTCAGTGATGCCGGCAATATTCCTCCAGAAGCTCCACCTGGAAAGTAGCCATAGAAATCATGACCATCTAGCATACCTCCAGCATAATCATCAATCAGATTTTGTACAGTTATTCCTGCAGGGGCCAGGTGGACCCCGGGTTTTTTCACTCTACCGCTTACAGAGAATGATCTTAAGCCTTTTCTGCCATTGACACCTTGATCAGAAAACCATTTAGACCCTTTATCGAGAATATCTCTTATCCAGTAGAGCGTTTCCATATTATGTTCAAGTGTAGGTCTTCCAAATAGGCCCACTTGTGCCACAAAAGGAGGGCGTAACCTTGGCATTCCTCTTTTACCTTCAATTGATTCAATCATCGCAGACTCCTCACCACATATATAAGCACCTGCGCCACGTCTCATTTCAATATCAGGTATATCTGAAAAATTTTTTTTAATTTTTTCTATCTCTAATTCCATTATATTTTTAACCGCAGGGTATTCGTCTCTCAAATAGATGTATATTTTATCTATTCCAACAACTTTTGATGCGATGAGCATGCCTTCGAAGAACCTGTGGGGATCAGATTCAAGATAATGTCTATCTTTGAAAGTTCCAGGCTCTCCCTCATCAATATTAATTGCAAGAAGTCTTGGAGATTGTTGATCTCTAAGAATTCTCCATTTACGACCAGCTGGGAAACCAGCTCCACCAAGTCCTTTAAGTTCAGAATCTTCAAGAGTAGTTACGGCATCTTCAGCTTTAATTGCGCCACTACAAACAGATTCATATATTTTATAGCCATCTTTTTGAATATATTCGTCATAATCGATGTATTTGGGTAATTTTGGAAGGTAAGCTTTTGCATCTACATTCTTTTTAACTTTTTCAAAAGTTGCATTATCTATAGGGTTCATCTTCACTACTGCGGCCGGGGCAGATTGACATCTGCCTATGCAAGGTACTTTTTGAATTCTGACTGTTCCTTTATAATAATCATCCAGCATTTTTGCTAGTTCATTTGCTCCATTTATTTCGCATGACACGGAATCGCAAACTCTTATCGTAAGTGATGGTGGTTTATCGAGATCACTATCAACAACATCAAAGTGATGGTAAAATGTTGCAACTTCATATACTTCAGTCTGTGAAATCCCCATTAAGCTTGACAAAGCTGTCATATAATCTTTAGTAATGGCCCCTTCTGAGTCCTGAATTTTATGAAGATACTCAATGAGATGGTCCCTTCTGTATGAAGATGTGTCCAACAGCTTTTCCAGTGACTTTCGTATTTGAAAGTCTACTTTTCTCCCTCTTGGCCTTAGGGTAATTTTTTCTTTAAGCTTAGTTTTCATTTTCGATATTCAGTCCCTGATAACTATACACAATTATATGTTTATTATATATTGAATCAACCAGACAAAAATTATTACTTTGATGGAGGCATTTATCATGACAGAGGAAAAAGTGTATTCAGAAGATGAAATTAAAAGCTACTTATCTGACAAATTGTCACACTGGTACTTTGAGAATGGATGGATAAGACGAAAGTACAAAACAAGTGGCTGGAAAGGTACATTGATGGTAATTAACACTATAGGCCATTTAGCAGAAGTTGCATGGCATCACCCCGATATTGCTGCTTCGTATGGGTTTGTCATAGTTAAACTTCAAAACCATGCTGCAAAAGGAATTACTGACAAAGATTTTCTACTAGCAGAAAAAATTGAATCTGTTGTTCAGTGGCAACCCTCAAACGAGGATAATACTCTTGAGGGGACACCTGATGACCCAAGATTTAAATATATCAAATACGATGAATAATCGTTAGAGGTATCTTTTAACCATAACAGTGATTTCCTCACTTGGAATCCCATTCGGTATTATTTTTTTTACCTGAAGACCTCTGTCCAAGATGTATATATTCGAACTGTGTTCTACCAGAAAACCTGGTTTTGTTGGTTCAACTAAATCATATTTAGTCTTGAAAAACTTAGTTAGTCTATCAATGTTATTCTTATCTGATGTGAGTGCGGCAATTCTCTTATCAAAAAAATCAACGTATGTCCTAACTTTTTCATGATCATCTCTTACATGGTCAACACTAATAAATATTGGTAAAACCTGATCTGAATCATCACCTAAATTATTTAAAACTTTTGCCATATCAAGGACTGTAGTTGGACATACATCTGGGCAATGGGTGTAACCAAAAAAAACAAGTAACACTCTATTTTTATAATCATTGAATTCAACAAGCTCTTTCGATTCATTGTAAAAAGCTACATCATCAAAAACGTTAGTCATATCAGGAAATGCCCTTGATATATCAGAATGTGACTGAAGAGGAATTAAAGCCAGTAAGATAGCTATTAACTTAAAAGATGTTTTTAGTCGAGTATGAAATTTTTTCACAAAAATATATTACCAGAATTTATTTCAAGAATTATACCATTTTTCTTGGGGAATTATTTCTTATTATATTAGTATACTCTGATATACTAATCTTTAATATATCTTTAATATTGCTTTGACACTCAAGCCTACAGATACTAATATTTATTCATTGGGAAAATATTCCCTAGGGAACTCGGCTGAAAATGGCATGACGCCAAGGGACGCTGAGAAAACAAATTCGATTAATCTGGAGGTAAAGATGATCGGAAACATACTATTAAACGTTCGTTACCTACTTGCACCAATTCTAATTATAGTTGCT
>MDSW01143824.1_pt1 | contig 14413 bp, 12 predicted proteins | sample 811171 | NCBI WGS metagenome assembly MDSW01 (sample SAMN05326641, study PRJNA326480) | marine metagenome | isolation source: seawater | place: Atlantic Ocean: North West | collected 2012 | reverse complement strand
ATTTATTGAAATTGCTACTCAACCTGTGAGCACAACAATTGCTAGAGGTAGTTTTGGAACTTATACAGTAGATGCTAATCCTAAGGATCAATTAACATACCAATGGTACGTCAATGGTGAAGCAGTAACTGATGGTCTTAAATCTTCTGGATATACATTTAGTGGGTCTAAAACTAGCGATCTTACAATTGATGTTGGATCTCAAGTTGTATTTCCTAGTGGTGCAATTTGTATTAGTGTAATTGATGAGTGTTCTAGAACACCAGAAACTATTCAGAATAGTTGGAATACCTTTAAAGAGAATCATCCAACTAGATCTTTCTGGTTACTACAACCAACTGGATATGAACCAGATAGATTGAAGATTCCAAATAATTACTATAGCGATCCTCTTGCAAATTCTCCAATCACAGTAAACAGAGATGACGGCGTTGCCACTAATACTAGTGATTGGTTTGAACTTTGTCAACTTAATACAGTTGCTTCTGGAACCAATATTTCTATATCTATTGATAACTCTGGCAGTACGACAACTGCTGAAGTCCAAGCATCTTTTGATTTGTTTAAAACAAAGTGTAGTGATGCAGGATTGATTGTCAAACTCGTTGATATGGGGTCAGAGGAAAACTGGGTAGCACCTCATGATGTAGCACTTAATGAAAACCTTATTCCAGCACAACAAAATGTTTATGTTGAATTGTCACACCCTGCTTGTTACAATGCTCCATTAAATAGTGATACAGTTAAGCTTAATCTTACAGAACCAAGAACAATAGTAAATTTTGAAGGATATAAAACAAACCAATCTGCTTTTTATAAATCAATAGGCAAAATTCTTAATTCAGAAATATCGACAGACTCAATTTCAATTACTAAAGATTCTTTTGGATCTGACTATGACTTAATTCAATTCTACTCTCCAGAAAAAGATATTCCTGTTCTAGTTAGAATGTATGGAGGTAATGGTGGCAATAATGCTTCAAATGTAGGAGGAAAAGGTGGATATTCTGCATTGAGATTTATCATGAGAAAAAATGAAGAATATACCATTCTTGGTATATCAAATAGTTCTGCATTATATCTTTATGAAAAAGCACAATTGATAGCAGTTGTGGGTCAGGGTGGTCAGGCTGGTATTAATGGTAATGGTGGTAATGGTGGTGGGACTATATCTCCAGGAAATTCTGGCATACATGCCACACTTGGAGATATTGCTGGTGGTGGTAATGCAGCAGGTCAACCAGGATTTACTGATTTATCTCTTAATGGTATTTTTGGATCCCTTTATCAAGAGAGCAATGTAAATACCCAAAATGGAGACACTGTTGCATCTGGCACACAAGGAGGCAAAACTATCACCTGTACAAAAGGTAGTCATTTTATAAATCAAGGATTTGCACCTTGTGCTGATATCAATAGTTCTGCTTCTCCATCTAGACTCACACATGCTGACGGAACTCTTATGACACAAGGTTCAAATCTCATCAGAGGTTATAAGGCAGGATACAATATTGTTGAAACTGAAGGTCTATCACCTAATGGTGGTATTGGAGGAAGAGGCGCTGAAGGAGGTAGTGGTGGAACTCAAGGGTCTGGTGGTGGAGGAGGTTCTGGTTGGTTTAGAAAAGGAACTGTATCTGTATCAGAAAGTCAAGTTGGCGGCAATGATGGCGAAGATTCTAAGATTACTATATTTTCTGTTGCTGGAAATAACATACCATTCCATGCAAATGCCCTAGTTGATGATACATTTAGTGGAGCTACAGGAACTGGTACTAGAATAGGTTTGACAAATGGAGATGCGCAGGGGCATTCAAATGGATTTAGGTATAGTGCATTAGGTGGCGACTATTATATGGAAGTCAGACTTACTACAACTACCTGGAATTGTAGTCATGGATTCATAGGACCTGTTGCCGGTGCTGCTTGGAGAGATCTTGGTTGGACTAGCAAATCTGGTGCAAGAATGATGTATTATCTCTGTAATAATTTCTCATATGGAGAACAGTCAGGATCATCAATTATATATTATTCAGAAGGCCATCAGCGCTCTGGTGCATTTGATGAGGGGAACATTATGGGATTTGCTATGAATTCATCTGCTGGTGCTGTTAATGTTTATCATCAAGGAGAACTTCTTGCTACTATAAGTAATCCAAAAGCTGTAAATGCAGGATTGAATGTAGCAGTTTCTGATTGGTATTATGGTCAAAAACTTGGGTGTGAGTCTTTATCACAACCATCACCATATAGCATATTCTATCAATTGCCTTCTGAAGGACTCTGATTGGTTAACTGCGGTTTTAAGTTGTCTAAATAATAAAAACTGAGGGGATAGTGAACCTCTGAGAACTTATGGCTGTAAACAAGAATTTTGTAGTCAAGAACGGAATAGAGATTGCTGTAAATTTAATTTATGGTGATACTGACCTACAGAAAGTTGGCATTGGTTCCACTACTCCACGCAGTTTGCTAGATGTCCATGGGGACTTTATAGCAGAAAAAGGTGCTTACATCACAGGCATTGCTACTGCTGTTGATGAACTAAATGTTGGACTAGGCGGCACTGCACTTACTGTTCTTAACTCTAATGGATTTAGTGGTTTTAATATCACAGATCCAGTATACAATGTAGATGTTAGGAGAAGAGCAGGAGCTGGAGATACAGCAGCATACTTCCATGGTCAAGTCAATGTAAATGGGACCCTGGTTCCAAATAACCTTAGAGTTGCTGGATTATCCACTCTCTCTAATGTGAATATTGATGATGGCGAAGTTGAAATTGCTAAATTAGAAGTAACTGGTATTTCCACATTTGCTGATATTGAATATGATGAAGCAACAGGAAGGAATATCAACATCACTGGTGTTGGCACAATTTCCAACTTCAATGCAACAAATGCCTATGTGTCTGGCATTACAACACTTGGAACAGTTGAAGTTTCAAATGGTCAGATTCAAGCAACTACTGGAATTGTAACTTATATTGGTGATGGATCACAACTTGTAGATCTACCAGTAGCAACAATTGGTCTAGGATCTGAGGGCCAGTTCATTGGTGCTGGTGTTACTCAAATTAACTTTAACTCAACTAGTGGATCTGCAATTGCTGTTAATGCTGCAACAGCAGGCATTGCAACAGTTACTCTTACCCCAGGAGTATCAATTGGTCTTGCAATTGCTCTTGGATCTTGATACATATCTCTAACACATAAGGAAAAATGGCAGAAGTCTTTACAAACGCACTAAAAAAGTCAGCTGGTATTGTAACAACCAGTAGTGCTGCAACCATTGGCGCTAATGCAACTACTATTACTGGCATTTCTACTATTGGTGTCAATGTTGGCGATATAGTAGATAATCAACATTTTAGAGGTAGTTGTAAGGTTACTTCTATCAACAGTCCTACACAAGTGACAGTTGATAGCACATCTACTAACACAGCAAATGCTGCAGTACAGACTGTAAGATTCTTAGGACCTACTACTGCATATTCCTCACCATCAGGCACTAAGTCCATTTTAATTGGTGGAACTTTTTCTAATCTTACTAATAGTAGTGTTAATATTATTATAGAGGTAAGTTCAGGATCTACAGCAACAAGTATTGCTAATGGAATTCCTGTACCATATGGAAGTTCGTTTGTTATTAGTGATGCAGGAAAGACAATTCTTCTTCCTAATGATGTAATTAAAATTTATTGTGATACTGAAAATGCTATTGATGCAACACTAGGTATTCTTCAAGGAGTTAACTAATGGCAGATAGAAGCGGTTATATAGGAAGAGCACCAAGTGACTCATCAATCACTATAGCAAGACAGACTTTTAGACCTACTGGCATTCAGACGTCATTTGTCTTTACTTCAGCATATACACCAAATCACTTGGATGTATATATTAATGGAAGTAGATTGATTGATATTAGTGATTATAGTGCAACTGATGGAAAAACTATCAGTTTAATTGTACCTGCTACTTCTGGCGATATTATTGAATGTGTAGCATATAAGGCATTTAACGTAGCATCTAATAACATATATAATGCTCCTTTTGATTTTACAGTAGGTCAAAATCTTACAGTAGGTGGTTATATATCTGCTGGTGGTTCTATTACAGGCGCTGAATTTTATGGAGATGGTTCTAATCTTGAAGGTGTAGCAAGTGCAGGACTAGGTACTGCTCTATCTGATATTGCACCACTTGATGTAATTTATTACACAAATAATATATTAAGTATTGGAGCAACCATAACAATTGATCCTCCTGCAACTACAAATGTAGCATATACACAATATGCAGACATTGCTATTGAACAAGATTGTGATCTGATTATTGAAGATGGTGATGACTTCATTCCTGATATTTTAGGATTATCAACAGCAGGCGCAACACCACTTTCAGGAGCTGGTGGTAGAGTAAGAGCAGATAATTTTACTAATAAGGCAGGAAATGGGGCACCTAATTTTCCTTCTGGACTAACAGGCACCACAGGAACATTTAGTGGTGCTATATCTGGTACTACAGGAACATTTAGTGGTGCTATATCTGGTACTACAGGAACATTTAGTGGCAATGTTTCTGTTGGTGGTACATTAACTTATGAAGATGTAACCAATGTAGATTCTATTGGTATTATTACAGCAAGAAATGGTATTGACGTAACTTCTGGTGGAATTAATGTTGTTGGTGTAGTCACTGCGACCACAATACAAGCAACCACATATATTGGTATTCCTGAAGGGACTAATATCCTGAAGGCAATGCTCTTCTCCTAAATAACTAAAAAGAAATAAAATGGCTCTTGCACAGGTAGGATTAGGAAGTATTACACAGGTTGGTGCTGCATCTACTCAGGTAGTTTATACTGTAGGTTCAGCAAAAACTGCATATATTAGAGGAATTCAACTTCACAGTTTAGATTCTACTTTCATTACTAATGTAGCAGTTCATATCGTTCCTACAACAGGTGGTGGTAGTATTGGAGCAGCATCATCAATTACAAGAATCATAAAAGTTGGATTAAGCACAGAAGATACCTTTTTCTATGAAAATGCATATCCAATTACAATGAATAATGATGGAGATACTATTCAAGTTAATAATCAGGGAACAGGATCTGTTAATGTTTTAATTCTTGGTGATAGGGAGGGTTGATAAATGGCAGGAAAAAGCGCAAAATTTAGACCAAGAGGAGACAATATCTTTGGTCATAATACTTCTGGTAAGAGTAAATCTTTTCATAGTTATGAAGTTTCTAAACCACTTTCAAGTGAAAATGTACTTAGTGGTGGTCAAGTAGAAACAACTAAAATAGATGGAAATTCTAAACTTGGAATAACTGCATTTAATAGTCCAGGAACTCTTACAATTGAAACTGTAGTTGAAGATTTCACTTTAGAGATTGCCGTTATTGGTGGTGGAGGTGGTGGTGGATCGCAGTATGGTTGGGCTAGCGCTGGTGGAGGTGGAGCTGGTAGTGTTGTCACTAGTTCAATACCAATTACTGGATCTGATGAAGGACAAACTTTTACAATTAGTGTTGGTGCAGGTGGTGTTGGAGGTGATACATCTGTTGGTAGTCCTTCAGTGGCAACACCAAGAGGTTCTGATGGATCTAATACTACTTTGACCAAACCAGGTAGTTATGGTGGACCAATGACAGGATATGGTGGTGGTGGAGGAGGGTCTACAGCAAGACCTCAAATCTACACCTTCCCAATTGGATTCACTCCTGGCAATCCATCAGCCAATGCATCTGGTGGTGGTGGTGCGGCTTATTATCCTGCGTCCGTCGGTGGGAGTGGTGGCACAGCTCCTTCACCTGGTGGATATCCTGGAGGTGCTGCAGGATCTTCAGCACCTGGAAATGGTGGTGGTGGCGGAGGCGGCGGTGGTTTTGCTGGTGCTGGTGGTAATGGTCAAGAAGGAACATCACCCGGTGGACCTGGTGGTGTTCCTGGTATAGGTGGACCTGGTGTACATCTATTTGGTGGAATAGATATACCACAATCTGGTGGAACTATTGGAGCATTAAATCCAGCAGCACCTGGAAGATGGGTTGCTGCTGGCGGAGGTGGCACCAATGGTGTTGGAGGGGCTGGTGGTGGAGGCCCTGCTGGTGCAGGTGGTGGTGGCGCTGATAGCAATGGTTATGCCACTACTGGAAGTGGCGGTAGTGGTGGCGGCGTTGCAGGTACTGCTGATCCAGGTGGTAATGGAGGCAGCGGTATGGTTGTATTTAAATATCTTAAACGAACTATTTAATTAATAAAAATTATGGCCCATTTTGCAAGAGTTAATTCGGATAATCAGGTTATTTATATTACACCTGTCAATAATGCCAATCTCCTCAATGAAAATGCTGAGGAAATTGAAAGTCTTGGGATAGATTACTTACTTAAGACACTTCCATCAGATACTATTGAAACTTGGCAAGAAACTGATACTTGGGTAAAAACAAGTTATAATGGATCTTTTAGGGGCAAATATGCTGCTTTAGGAGATACTTGGAGAGAAGATTTGGATGCATTTATTGGACAGAAACCATATCCAAGTTGGATTTTAAATACTAAAAGTGGGAAATGGCAGTCTCCAATAAAAAATGCATTTAAAGAATCTGATAGTGAGTTATATTACTGGGATGAAGACGCATACCAAGCAGACAATACTATGGGTTGGGTACTTATAGATTCTTGATAGATTGACAAACATAAATAATTAAAAATATATTACCATGGCACTTGGTAGACAGATATCATTAACTAATAATGTAGCATCAAGGTTTTTGACGGTTATAGCAACTTCTAGTCAAACTGATTTCAACATTACTGGTGGATATAATATTAATCATATTGATGTTTTTAGAAATGGTGTAAAACTTTCTAGTGGAATTGATTTTAGAGCATCTGATGGAGCAACTGTCACTTTAATCACTGCTGCTGCTCTTAATGATGAAATACAGTTTGAATTATTTGATGATTTTAGAGTTGCAAATGCAATTCAACCAAATGTTTCTGATCAGACAATTAGTGGAAATCTAACTGTTACAGGAACACTTGCTGGAGCTAGTATTGGCATTCAGTCAGGTGGAACACAGGTTGCTATTGCAAAGACACTTAACTTTATTGGCGCTGGAAATACATTCCTCAATCAAGGTAATGGAACTGTTGACATCAGTATCTCTGGAGGAGGTGGTGATGGTGGCGCTGGAATAGGCACTGTTATTAAATATAGTAATAATAAATCAACACCATTCAGTTACATTGATAAATTTGCAAAAGTAGATTCAAATCTACTTATTGACTCTACAAATGCAGGTATTAATACATCTATTGTTGTTTCAGTTATACCTAACATTGAGGTTGTATCTGGAGTAGCACTGACTGTTGGAGCTGGGAAGACTATGGTCATTGATGTTCTTCAGATAGGTGATCTCTGATGTCAAAGATAGTTACTAATCAAATAAAACCAAGAGTTGGGAAAAATCTCACTATTGATGGTTCAGTGACGTCTTCTACAGGAACATTTTCAAGCAATGTTTCTATTGGTGGTACATTAACTTATGATGATATAACTAATGTTCAATCTGCTGGTATAGTCACTGCAAGGACTGGCATTGATGTCATCTCTAATGGTATTGATGCTGTTGGTGTTATAACTGCTACTAGTTTTTCTGGTGATGGATCACAACTTACTGGTGTACAATCTGGTGTTGCTAACTTTGTAGCAAGTGGTACTATTCCTAATGGTCAAACAGTAGTCATCAATACTGATGGAACTGTTGGTATTATTACTCAAACGACCTCTAATACTCCAAGTGCTGGTAGTGAAGTAGTATTTAATACTGGCACTACTACTGCTTATACTTCAGCAGTATATGACTCTAACAGTGGTAAGGTAGTTATTGCGTATAGGGATGGTGGTAACTCTCTCTATGGCACAGCAATAGTTGGTACTGTAACTGGAATGGGAATTACTTTTGGTAGTGAAGTAGTTTTTAATGCTGCACAAACTGACAATACCAATATTGTATATGACTCTACAAATCAAAAAGTAGTTATTGCTTATAGGGATGGTGGAACTGGATCTGCAAGAGCAATAGTTGGTACTGTTTCTGATACTTCTATCACATTTGGTTCTGTTACAGAGTTTAACAATGGAAGCACCAACAGCATCTCAGGAGCGTATGACTCCACTAATGGTAAAGTAGTTTTTGCCTATAGGGATATTGGCGATGACAATGGAATGGCAGTAGTTGGAACTGTATCTGGAACTAGTATTAGTTTTGGTACTGAAGTATCATTTAATGATGGAACTGTTCAATATGTCTCATCCACATTTGACTCTACTAATGGCAAAGTAGTTATTTCTTATCAGGATTTTGAGCACTCTCAACAGGGAAGAGCAGTAGTTGGTACTGTTTCTGGTACTTCTATCACATTTGGTTCTGATGCAACATTTGATGATGGAGCTGTTCAATTTGTCTCATCCACATTTGACTCTACTAATCAAAAGGTAGTTATTGTTTATGCAGATTTAGGTAACTCTAACTATGGGACAGCAATTGTTGGTACTGTAACTGGAACTGGTATTACTTTTGGCAGTGAATGCATATTTAGAACTGGAAGTACTCATGAAATCTCATCCACATTTGACTCCACCAATAGTAAAGTGGTTATTGCTTATAATGATTATGATAACTCTCAATATGGCACAGCAATAGTTGGTACTGTAACTGGAGTTGGTATTACTTTTAGTCCTGAAGTGGTATATAATACCGCACAAACTAACCACAACTCAACCACATATGACTCTACTAATGGCAAAGTAGTTGTTGCTTATTATGATGTTGGTAACTCTGATTATGGCACAGCATGCGTAATTGATTCTATACCTCAAACAACCAACCTAACAACATCAAACTTTATTGGAATAGCAGCAGAAGATATTGCTAATGGAGCAACTGGTAAAGTGAACATTTTAGGTGGAGTAAACACAAGTCAAACTGGTCTTACAACAGCACAAACACACTATGTTCAACCAAATGGAACTCTTGCTACTACTGCTGGTAATCCATCAGTAGTTGCTGGTACTTCAATTTCATCTACAAACTTAGTATTAAGGTAATTATATCTGATGTCAAAATTAAATGTTAATCAAATATCTTCTTTAAGTGGTGGAAACATTTCTCTTGATGGTCAAGTTACTGGAACCTCTGCCAGTTTTAGTGGAAATGTTTCTATAGGAGGATCACTTACTTTTGATAAAGTCACAAATGTAGATTCTGTTGGTTTAATTACTGCAAAAAATGGAATTCAAGTTTTAGCAAATGGCATAAATGCTGTTGGTGTTATAAGTGCAACATCATTTAGTGGTGATGGGTCACAACTTTCTAATATTTCTGGAGGAGGTGAGTTTGATTTTGTTGCTAGTGGTACTATTCCTAATGGTGCTGCAGTAGTTGTTAATACTGATGGAACTGTTGGTGTTATTACTCAAACAACTTCTACTGTTCCTACTTTGGGATCTGAAACTGTGTTTAACAGTGCAGAATCTAACTTCGTCGCATCCGCATATGACTCTACTAATGGTAAAGTAGTTATTGCCTATCAGGATTACCCCTCCGCCACCAAAGGATTTGCTATTGTTGGTACTGTTTCTGGTACTTCTATCACATTTGGTTCTGCAGTGGAGTTTAATGCTGGACCTACTACATATCTTTCATGCACATATGACTCCTCTAATAGTAAAGTAGTTATTTCTTATACTGATAATGGTGTTAGTGGTACATCAATTGTAGGCACTGTATCCGGTACTAGTATTAGTTTTGGTTCTCCAGTAGTTTTTAATGTTGGAAATACTTCTGATATCTCATCTACATATGACACTACTAATAGCAAAGTAGTTATTGCTTATAGTGATAATGCCAATTCTGACAAGGGTACTGCAGTAGTTGGAACTGTATCTGGTACTAGTATTAGTTTTGGTTCTGAAGTGTTTATTGATGGTGGTGCTGCGTCTAGTAAAACCTCATGTACATACGATTCTGCTAATGGTAAAATACTTGTTAGTTTTCGTGACGATGGTTTCAGTAGTGTCGGCAGAACAGTGGTTGGAACTGTATCTGGAACTAGTATTACTTTTGGTAGTGACATTTCATTTACTGCGAATGCTGCTACTAGCATCTCATCCACATATGACTCCACTAATGATAAATTAATTGTTGCTTATGAGGATGAAGGTAACTCTGATTATGGAACAGTAAATGTTGGAACTGTATCAGGTACTAGCATCACTTGGGGTCCTAAAGTTGTTTTTAATGCTGGAGATACTTCTGATATCTCATGTACATATGACTCCACTAATGATAAAGTAGTAATTGCTTATAGAAATATTGCTAATTCTAGCTATGGAACACTACGAGTTGGTACTGTATCAGGTACCAGTATTGGTTTTGGTTCTACTACTGTGTTTAATACTGGAAATACTATATATACGGCAGCAATATACGACTCTACTAATGATAAAGTAGTTATTCCTTATAGGGATGCTAGTAACTCTAACTATGGTACATCAATTGTATTATCTACTCAATCTCAAACAACCAACCTCACTACTGGAAACTATATTGGTATAGCAAAGAATTCTATTGCAGATGGTGCAACAGGTAAGATAAATATTCCAACGGGAATTAATACATCTCAATCTGGTTTAACAACAGGTAGAACTTATTATGTTCAACCAAATGGAACACTCTCCACCAGTGCTGATACACCATTAGTAGTTGCTGGTACTTCTATTTCTGATACAGATCTACTAATAAAATAAGGCAATTCTATGTCAAGAATAATCACTAATAAAATATCTCCAAAGAGTGGAGATACTGTTGCCTTTACTGGTGGAATCACAGGTTCTTCAATTAATTTTACTGGTAATGTTTCTATTGGTGGTACATTATCTTATGAAGATGTTGCTGATATTGATTCTGTTGGAGTCATTACAGCAAGAAATGGAATTATAGTTGAATCAGATGGCATTGATGTTGTTGGAGTTGTAACAGCAACGTCATTTAAGGGAGATGGTTCTGCTCTTAGTGGCATTGAATTAGGAGGAATAGCAGACTTTGTAGCAAGTGGTACTATTTCCAATGGTCAAACAGTAATCATCAAAGATGATGGAACTGTTGGTATTGTTACTCAAACAACTTCTGGTCCAAGTGCTGGTACTGCAGTACAAATTGACTCAGATGCTTACAGCAGCCCATCAGAGATTGCGTGTATATATGACTCTACAAATCAAAAAGTAGTTATTGCTTATAAGGATAATGCCAACTCTAGCTATGGTACAGCAATTGTTGGAACTGTAAGTGGAACCAGTATTAGTTTTGGAACTCCTGTTGTATTTGAATCTGCTGGTAGCATTGAAATAGCAATAACATATGACTCCACTAATAGTAAAGTAGTTATTTTTTATACGGATGTTGGCAATAGTTACAGTGGAACAGCAATTGTTGGAACTGTAAGTGGAACTAATATTAGTTTTGGTTCTGCTGTTGTATTTGATTCCGGTTCAAGCAGTCAATATAACAATACAGTATATTACACTTCAGAACAAAAAATAGTTAATTTTTATAGGGATCAAAGTAATAGCAACTATTTTACATATGTTGTTGGAACTGTAAGTGGAACATCAATTAGTTTCAGTTCTCCTACTGTTCTTTTAAATGCAGATTTAAGTTCTAACTGGGATACCATATATGACCCTGACACTAATCAAATAGTCCTTGCATTTAGTGAATCATCAAATGGGAAAGCACGGATGCTAAGTTTATCAGGAAGCACTCTTTCACTGGGCAGTTCTAGTGTATTCAGAAGTGCAGATGTAAGCCATTTCGCACTTTCATATGACACCACCAATAATAAAGTAGTTATTGCTTTTAGAGGTCCATATGGAGAAGGTGGAAGGGGGGAAGCAGTTGTTGGCACTGTATCCGGAACATCAATTAGTTTTGGCACTCATGTTGAATATGGACCTTCTACTGAAATTAGTGCAATTGATAATTCATATGACGCCACTAATGATAAAGTAGTTATTTCTTATCAAGACCAAGACAATAATAACGGTTCAGTGGTTTCTGGAACTGTGAGTGGAACTAGTATTAGTTTTAGTAGTGCTATTATATTCTACTCTACTGCAAAAATTTATGATAATTCATCCACATATGATAGTAGCAATGGCAAAGTAGTTGCTGTTTATTCTGGAGGATATAATCCATCCTATGTTACAGCATCTGTAATTAGTGCTACATCACAAACAACCAATCTTACTACTGAAAACTACATTGGTATTGCAGCAGAAGCAATTTCTAATGGAGCAACAGGTAAAATAAATATTCCTGGTGGAATTAATACAAGTCAAACTGGATTAACAACAGCACAAACCTATTATGTTCAACCAAATGGCACTATAGACACTTCTGCTGGAAATCCATCAGTAGTTGCTGGTACTTCTATTTCATCTACCAATTTGATAGTAAAAAGATAATCGCTACATTATAAATAACTAAAAAGCAGATAAGATGTCACAGTTATACGTTGACAACATTAAAAATAGAACAGGAGGTGCAGTTAATGCACCCTCTGGTATTGTTGTATCTGGTGTTGGAACATTCTCTGGTAATGTATCTATTGCTGGCACTTTGACATATGAAGATGTTACTAATATTGATTCTGTTGGTATTATAACAGCAAGAGGTGGTATTCATGTAACTGCTGGTGGTATTAATGCTGTTGGTGTTATAACTGCAGGACATGGTATTCATGTAACTGCTGGTGGAATTAATGCTGTTGGAGTTGTTACTGCTACTAGTTTCTCTGGTGATGGTTCAAACTTAACTGGTATAGCAGCAACTGATAATATAAATGCAGGGAGTTTAGCTGTTGCTGGTATTTCAACTTTCAATGGTGATGCGGAATTCAAAAAATTACTTCAAGAACCGTGCAATATAGTTGCCAGTAATCTCACATCTTCTCCAAATATTGATTTGGAAAATGGAATGTTCTATTACTTCAGTACCAACGAAACTGGTGTTGGAAAAGCAAATATTAGATATAGTTCTACAGAAGCACTGATGTCTAAGATGGAAATTGGTGATACTGTATGTGTCACTTTGATGACAAGACCAAATGGTGCAGGATATAATCAAGGTTTAGATATTGATAGTCAAAATGTAAATGTATCTTGGTTGGGCGGTGCTCAACCAGTGTCAGCAAATAGTGGTGGATGGGATTTATATACTTACCAAATAATTAAACATTCTGCTTCTGGAACTTATGCAAATGATACTCATGTCCTTGCTCATGTTACAAACTTTGCGTAGATGAATTATGTTTAACTGGCATATAAAAGAATCCCCTCTCTCAAGTTTGATTGGGATGGGTGGAGGTATTGGAAGAAACACAATTCGTAATGCTGGACCGAAAGCAACTGGCGGTGATGAAATAATTGATACTGGAACTCATTGGCTTCATGTATTTACATCACCTGGAAATTTTGTTTCCTCTGCAGCATTAACTGTTGATTATTTTATGGTTGGTGGAGGTGGTGGTGCCAGTACTGGACAGGGAGCTGGTGGTGGAGGTGCAGGAGCCTTTACATACAAAACTTCTGTCTCTCTTTCAGCAGCTTCTTACGCAATTGTTATTGGTCAGGGTGGTGCTAGTGTTTTTTCTGGATGGCCAAATTATAATAAACCAGCCCCTGGCACAAATACTACTTTTAATTCATTAACTGCCCAAGGCGGTGGCGGTGGTAGTGGAAACTATCCAAACCCAGGTCCAGTCCAAACAGGATCCCCTGGTGCTTCTGGAGGTGGAGGTACTGGAGAACACAGCTCATATGCAGGAGGAGCTGCTACTTCTAATCCTTATCCTGGAGTTTTTGGTGATTCGCCAAATATTGGATGGGGACATAATGGTGGTGCTGGTCGAGCACCTTGGAATTTCTCCGGTGGCGGTGGTGGCGGTGCAGCAGCTGCTGGTGGAACCAATGCTGCCATTGGTGGACCTGGTGGCAATGGTCTAGCAGTTCCATGGATGCCCACTGATTATGGAACACCAGGACCAGGTTCAGGTAGATATTTTGCTGGTGGTGGAGGCGGAATGTCAGGTTTAACTGGTCCTCAGGGAACCACTGGTAAAGGCGCACCAGGTTGGGGTACTGGAACACCAGGTTCTGCAGGCGTTGGTGATAATACTGGTGGCGGTGGAGGTGGTTCCCTTACTGGTACAACATCAGGGAATGCTCAATCTGCGGGATATGCTGGAATTGTTGCCATAAGATATAGCAAATAATTGACTCTGGTGAAGTTATGATATATAATGATATTGAATATATTATAGGTATATGGCATT
>MDSW01029734.1_pt1 | contig 14413 bp, 12 predicted proteins | sample 811171 | NCBI WGS metagenome assembly MDSW01 (sample SAMN05326641, study PRJNA326480) | marine metagenome | isolation source: seawater | place: Atlantic Ocean: North West | collected 2012 | reverse complement strand
TACAACTATAATTGTTGTAACAACATACTCCATACCAACTGAAGTTGGATAACCTAACCAATAGAACATCGAAAGATAAATAGTGTAAAGTGGGCTTCGATCAATATTAATTAGCCCACCGCCTTCATTAAGTAGACGGGTAAAATACCAATACGTCCAACTCTCTCCACCTGGTTCCCAGGAATTAAGCATACTAACTAATGCTGCTACGAAAATAAACAGTAAATACGTGGGATTAATTTTTAATCGACTATTTTTATTGTTCATCTATTAATAATTTATATGCTTATTAACAATCTCCATTGCTCTATTTAAATCAAATAATTTTGAATCCTTTAAACCTAAATCAAAGATTGAGCTCACAAAGTCAAATTGATCTGAAGTGTTAACTGCCAAGCATAATTCAGAGTTGTCTAATGTAGACCACTTTCCCTGAGCATATAAGTAGCTTGGTTCAAATAAATTTCTCTGAGAAAATATATATGTCATGGCATGAATACGATGGTATTCATTTACAGCATTTAAATGAGCACGTTCTATATTAGAGAATGAACAAAATTGAGCCCAAATTCCAATCGGAAAGATTCCCAAATTTTTAGAATCTTCATTAGCCACAATTGTTTTTGTATAAGTAGAACAATATGGTTTATTTGAAATTTCGTACTTTTCTATTATTTCATCTATTAATTGATAATGCATCAGAGGACTATCCCCCATTAATGGTGCGACACCGGTTGCACCTTCACTTTTTGAGGCATCATAAAGTCTCTTTAATACATCATTTGAATCTCCCCTAAAGCATTTAATGCCAATGCCATTACAAAACTGTTCTATTTTATTATCTTCACTATTTTCAGTTGTAGCAATTAATATTGAATCTAACTTTTTACTAGGAACCAGTCTGTCAATAAGGCGCTCAAGCATTGGCTTCCCAGATATTCTTTTCAATACCTTACCAGGCAATCTAGTTGAACCCATTCTTGCCAAAATAACTGCTATATTTTTATTTTTCATGAAAATATCAGGTTAACTCTTTTTTTTGTATTGTAATTATTTGGGTTTTACTATACACCAATTGTTACTTTTTTACTTATATCTCTACCAATTTTTACCATTGTTTCAAACTCCAAGGGTGTCGCGCTTAAGGCATGGTCTCTGATAGTGGTATCTGATTTATCCAAAGTAAAATGCTTTTCGATTATTTGTGCTCCTCTACTAATCGCTATAAGCGGAGTTTCAATTCCAATTGAATGGTCACTATATCCATCATATATAGTATCAGAAAAACTTTTTGGTAAATCAATCAAATCCCATGGGGTTGCAGGATAAATTGATTTGCACCATAAATATTTTATATTATCATCTTTTTTAATTGGAACCGAATCGCCTTCCCACATACCCAAGGAGATGAATGTTTGTTTCTTCATTGATACAATCTTCTTTACCAATTCTAAATTATCTCTAACCGTTCTTGAAGCAACCTTATAAGAATTAAACGGAATCTCTTTTGCAAGTTCAAATGAGTCGTCCCTAATGATAGAAACCATAAATTCAATTCCAAAATAATCACACCATTTCTTTAATTGTAATAATATTGGTTTATCTAATTTATTAATCCCATCTTCGTCATCGCGCCATCCAAGTTGAAACTTTGCAATATCAGCTCCTGAATATTTTGCTTGTCTTATTAACTCGTAGGCCAAATCAAGATTCCCATTATGATTCATACCAATTTCAGCTATAAAAATCATTTTTACCCTCCTCTTCTATTGTAAAAGGTTTTTCTTAATTGCATCAAAGGAGGCCGCTTGAGCTTTTTCTTCAGAATCAAAAGTCAATCCTGCCATATGAGGAGTGATAATTAAATTGTCATGGGTTTTAGCATAGTCAATTAAAGGACTTTTAATTTCACCTTCAACCAATTCATCTGATAAAACATCTAATCCAGCGGCTAATATTTTTCCATTTTTTAAATTATTAATTAAATCTTCTTCATTAATGACAGCGCCTCTTGAAGTATTGATTAAGTATACACCATCCTTCATTTTATTAAAAAGATTTTCATTGACCATCCCTTTGGTTTGTTCATTTAAGTGTACACAGACTGTAACAATGTCAACGGCTGAAACCAATTCGTTTAAGGAGCCTGCTTCTCTAACATATTTTCTATCGATATTAGCATGAGGGTCGAAAGCGAAGATGTCCATATTAAATGCATTACAATACTTTGAAACATTACTTCCGATTCTACCAAATCCAATGATTCCGATAGATAACGAGCTTAATTCCCTTCCGCGATATAATTTTTCTGCATTACGCCAATTCCCATTTAATACTCCATTAAAAGCATATGGTGTTTTTCTTATTGTAGATAAAATTAAATTAAATGTGAATTCTGAAGAAGCTGTAATAGAACTTATAACTTTTGTTCCTCTAAGACTGAAAATTTCAATCCCTTTTTTTGTTGCTGACTTTACGTCTATGTGATTTGTTCCTGTGGAAGGAGTAGATATTATTTTAATAGTTGGGCAATAACTCATTATTTCTTCATCAATAAAGTATGTTGGGCAAGGGCTGACAAGCCAACCTTCAAATTCATTTTCTTGGAGTACCTGTATTGTATTTTCCCTGGAATATTCATAAGCAAAAATACAATCAAATGTTTCAGAAATATCTTTTTTTAGCAATGGAAGAAAATCAAAAGGAGCAGATACTAAAATTTTTTTCAATTGATTTTCTACTTTGCTTTATTTCTTTTTAAGGAAAAAAATTGAGTAAGACCATTGATTATATTCATCTGAACTAATTTAAGATTATTTTTCTCCTCTTTTGATATCTTTAAATAATATTCGTACAAAAATGCTGAGATTGTTCCAAGCAACAATCCGAGAAATAAAAAAAATAATAATATTAATTTTTTACTGGGACCACTTGGATATAATGGGGCCTCTGGAGCGTCTAAAATAATAACATATTCTCTATCTTTTACTTCTTCAATTTTTGTATTCTCTAACTGTTGTTTAAGCGTGGTGAAAACTCCTGTTAAGACTGTTGTCTCTCTCAACAGTCGTTGTTCTTGAATTAATAGCGATGGAGAATCTTCAATCCTTCGATTACTAATACGGAAATCTCTCAAATTTTCTTCTGATAAGTTTAATTCTTTTTTAGTCTCTAAAATACGTTCTTGGATAAATAACCTAGCATCATTTGTTTTTGACCTATTATAATTTCTTTGATGTTCATCAAGTGTATTTATTAAAGCATTATTCAATTTAGATGCAAATTCAGGTTCTTTAGCAGTTACAGTTACTGTATGTATGCTTGTTCTGGAATCTTCATAGACAGAAATCATTTTTTTGAATCTATCTAAGGCTATTAATTCAAGTTTTGATATGTTTAATGTTGAATTTTTAATCCCATGTGTTAAAATCTGAAGAAGAGTTTTTTCTTTTCCAAATTCGAATGTGTTAAATTTCTCCTTTAGTAATGATCTTGCTAAGGTCCTACTCTCTAAAATAGCTTTATATACCCACCTGTGGTTTTCTGATTGCATAGTAGACGGTAGGTTTATACCCAACTGCGAAGCAATGCCTAACGCTTGAGATTGATTAGATGATTGTGAAGAGGACATGATTTTTGAGGTTGACTGGTATTCATTTTCAATCACCAAAAAAGCATATATCAGACCAACTATTATAGATACTAAACAAGAATTAATTAAAATTTTAAAATGTTTTGATAAAACTATAAAAAAATCAATAATTGTCATAGTCTCATATTTGCTTTCAATATCGTTATTTCTTTTCATTAATTCATCATTTCTATTAATTATAAATCAACTTTTATCCTTTTGAAATGATAATAAGTGACACTGCCTGAGCAAGATTTGCAATTATACTTGTCAATCTAGAAGCGTACTCGGTTCTATCAAATGGTTCTTCTTCCTTTTTTGCACCAACTATAATCACACTACCATCTGTAATCTTTGGATTATTCCACCGCGTATACTTTTTTGAACGCCCATCCAAATAACGTACGAAAATATCATTTATTTCGGCATTTTGTGAAAACCCTCCTGCATTCCTAATCGCACTCTTAGTTCTCATTCCTTTGGTAAATTTATAAAAGCCAGGAGAACTTACTTCGCCTAGCACTTGAATCATATTCGGTTTCTCATTTATAATCAATACATCCCCATCCTGAACAATAATATCATATTTTGAATTAGGATTAGCAATGATTTTTCTCAGGTCTATATTCAAGCTTATATCTTTACGAATAAATAGAGAGCCTAGCGGGTAAGCATCAGGTTTCAATCCGCCTGCTCTTTTAATTATACTTGAAATTTTTTCTTTTGAATTAAGAATTGCATAATCACCAGGATAGTAAACCAATCCTTTTATTGTTATGATTTTTTGCATTCCAAAATAAGGATCCGGTCTTATAGAAATATAATCATATGGACGAAGCTCCAATGCTAGTTCTTCATCATTCAAATAATTATTAAGAATATCTATTGATAAAATCGATTCGGCAAAAGTATCTTTTTGTTTTTGATTAGGGTCGATACGTGCAATCTCTACATTATACTTATAAATATCACTATTAATTCCTCCTGCTTCTAAAATAAGATCTTTCAAGCTCATATTAGTCTTGTAATTATAACCACCAGGTCGTCTAATTGAACCGGCTATAGATACTCTTTTTGCTGATTCAAAGTATTCCAATGGATATATTCTTACTACATCTCTATTTTGTAAAATTAAATTCTCTTTACCACCTGCATTGTCTAAAAGATGTCCTAGATTAAATGAAATTATTTTTTGTGTGATACCATCGTCATTATAACGAATTAAGTCTGCGCGTTTTAGATAAACTTGTTTTTTATATTCTTCATCAACATAGCCACCTGATCTAAAAATTAAATCATATAATGTCATATTTTCTTGGAGGGAGTATTGACCCTGATCCCTCACAAGGCCGAATATAGAAACAGTCCGTTCAGATGTCATTTGGTTTGTGCTATATACTGTTACACGGTCAAGACTGTTTAACTCAATATTATGTGCAATATTTTCATTCATGGCCTTTGAAAGATCTAACCTTATTAACTCCTCTTTTAAATCAGTTCTTGTTCTAATTATATCCACACGATCCATATATGCATCACCTAAAAGGCCATCTGCTTTATTTATCAAATCGCTTAATCTGAGATTTTTACTAATATCATAGTTACCTGGCCTACCAACAGCGCCACTAATTGTTACAACATTTTGACGAGAATCAAATATCGAGAAAATTTTTATTCTATCTCCATCATAAAGTTCATATAAATCTTCAGATTCTAATATTTGTGAAAGGGCAACATCATTATAGACTCGATCCATATTTAGCTCTAGCCTTTTATCAAATGGAACTACTCTATCAATCTGAGCTCTTTTTAGATAAGCAGTAACATTCAATCCTCCAGCGATTTCTATTAGGTTTTTAAATGTCTCACTATCTTTTAGTTCATAAATACCGGGGCGACGTATAGATCCCTGAATACTTACAGTTTTCATTCTACTAGGTATATAAATGACATCATCTAACTGGAGTTTTACATCTTTTGGTTTTTTACCTGTTAGTAAATAATCATAAAAATCAATTGATGCAATTTCTTCTCCTGCTCTAATTAGTCTTATATCTCTTAATGAACCAAATTGGGTAGGCCCATTAAAATAATAAAGCGCTGAAAATAATGAAGTTGATGGACTTACTGTATATGCACCTGGTTGCGAAACTTCTCCAATCACTTGTATTCTAAGTGGCCTTAGATTGCCCAAGCTCACATCCAAAAAGGTAGTTGCCTTCCCATTGATTGGGTTTAGGCTAGAATAAGATTTAGATAAGACCCTAAATAATTTAGATTCTAATAAATTCAAATTCAATCCATTGACAAATACTTGTCCAAGTTCAGGGATAAAGATAAATCCTTCTCTATCAACAGAAAGCAACTGTCTAAATTGAGTTTCCCCCCAAAGCATCATGATTATTTCATCTCCAGGACCGATTAAATAATCTGGATCGACGACCCCAACAGTAGTTGACTGAAATAACTCAGGGTCTCTCTTAAAAATATCATATCCAAAATAAGTTAAGGAAATATATCCATCTTGATTTTCTGTGGTGATATTTGTTTCCTGTTCGTCTTCAGACTGATCTAATTCATCATTCTGATTTAAATCTTTACCAGATAAAAATTGTTCTTCTAAGGTGTTATTAGTGATATTTTGGTCAGTAATAAATTTATTTTGATTCTGGTTGTTTAGGTCTAGTGTCGAAGTATTATTTTCACTTTCTCTAACCTTTTTTATTGCACCCTCTATCTGCTGATTGGAAAAACCTTTTTGTTTTGCAATTGCACGAACATCATTTTCAGACATACCAGTTTGTTTAATAATTTTTTTTGCCTGATTTATTTGGTCTAATGTCTGTGCATATGTGAAATTATTTAATATCATTAAAATTGATATCGTTCTTTTAATCATCATTATTAGTATGCTCCTAAATGCTGACTTGGATTATCGTCAAAGTATTCACCTTCAACAGGATTATATGTGTACATTGCTAACCATGCGCTTTTATAGTCTTTTGCACCAATACTAAATTCATTCCCCTGCGCTAATTGTCTACCAACTATGGAATCGGAGTAAAGACAGATTACAATATTTGAAAATTGACTATGCTCTTTAGTGATTTTTTTGCATATGCTTAATAAACTTTCTGAACTTGTTTGGCTGGCTACTAAAATAAAAAACTTAGCTTGTTCAAAAGCTTCAGATAGTGTTTCCATTCTTTCGATTTTATAGCTAGGTATGATTGTTTTAATTATGTTATGGATTTCTTTTAAATCTTTTGTTTTTGTTTGAGAATTATCTGGACTGTTATACTGCTTGAGAGTCTTTCTTTTATTTTCATTTTTATTGATTTTATTAGAAAACTTTTCGTTTCTTTGAGCTACTTGATCGTATTTTTCTTTAGAGTATGCCGGGTTCATCCCTGATATGATTTTATTATTGATATTGGCGCTATTTATATAGTGGAAAACCAATATTGATCCCAATATCATTCCAATAGGTAAAAAATACAGAATTGAATAATTGTAACCACTATTCCTTTTATCATTTACTTTAAACTTGTCTTCATATTTTTTATCATACTCTAACTGTTTTATTTCTGCTATTGATTTATCTTTTGTACCTAGAGAATGAAATATTCGCTTATCCTTTTTACCAGTTTTGGAGTTAACCACATAAGTCTGGTAATAGAAATAACCATCTCGCCCTTTTTTGTATATACTGCTCAAAATAGTTTTTTAGATATTGATTAATGAATATGTTTTCAGTGTTCAACTAGAATTTAATATTTATTATAATTAGTTCAACTACCATATAAATTTAATTTTATGAAATGTATTTCCAATTTTTACAGTAATTTATGTATATATGAATAAAGTGATGGTAGTTGTAATTAAAATCAAACTAGATAATAATTATAAAAATTAATAATATTAATGAAGCTTATTATAAACAACTACCATCTCTTTTTTTATGTAATTAACACAGAAATAAGAACTTTGGATTTTCTTGAAGAGTCTTTCAGTTATGTTTATAATTAAAGGGAATATTAATTATATTTTTTGATATGCTTTATACCACTCAATAAACTTAGGTATGCCTTTGGAAATGGGAGTATGAGGCTCATATCCTAGCATCTTTTTAGAATAATCGATATCAGCTACCGTTTTTTCAACATCACCAGGCTGTATATCAGTATAATTGGGCTTTGCTTCAACATTTAAACAATTTTCCAATAACCTAATCATATCCATTAATTTTTCACACTTATTATTACCTAGGTTAAATATTTCATATTTATAATTCTTTTTTAAGCTTTTTACTATCCCACTGACTATATCATCAATGTAGGTAAAGTCTCTGTACATCAGTCCGTTATTAAAAACAGTAATTGGTTCTCCCTTAATCATTTTATCAGCAAACAAATACATTGCCATATCTGGACGGCCCCAAGGTCCATAGACCGTAAAAAATCTTAATGCCGTAGTATGCAAACCATATAAATGGCTATATGAATAAGCCATTAATTCATTAGACTTTTTTGTAGCGGCATAAATTGAAATTGGCTTATCAACATTATGACTCTCAGAAAATGGAATTTGAGTATTTCCTCCGTAAACTGATGAACTAGATGCATAAACTAGCCCCTTAACACCATAATTTCTGCAGCATTCAAGAATATTCATGAATCCAACTACATTAGAATCTATATAACTATGTGGATTTTCAATACTGTAGCGAACTCCTGCCTGAGCAGCAAGGTTAACTACCTTATCTGGTTTGTTTTTTAAAAATATTGACTTGATAGATGAAAGATCAGATATATCACTTTTATTAAAAGTAAAATTCTTGTAGGCCGACAGAATATTTAACCTGTCATACTTAAGTTGCTTACTGTAATAAGAGTTCATATTATCCACCCCGATAACATGAACCCCTTCCTCAAGCAAAAACTGGCACAGGTGCATACCAATAAAACCAGAACTTCCTGTGACTAATATTTTTTCCATTATTATCTTTTAAAGCCTCCAATGCTTTATGCCAGTGCCTTTGAAGTAATCTTTTTCATATATGGACTTGACATCTATAACAATCCCTTTTGAAGTTAGCATTGATGCTATTTCCTCTTTTTTCAATTCTAAGAATTCAGAATGTGATACAGATACGATGATTGCATCTTGTTTTTGAATTTTATTTACCGGTGTGGGCTTAAAACCTGAAAGCTTATAAACCTCATCTTCATTTGCCCAATTATCTACAATTGTTAAATCACACTTATAACTAATTAGTTTTTCTATGATAGTTGTCACTTTTGTATTTCTTAGGTCAGGACAATTTTCCTTAAATGTTAAACCAAGGATTGAAATTTTAGCATTAATTGAACTAATACCATTCTTTGCTAATTCTTCTACCACAGTCTCAGCAATGTAATAGCCCATATTATCATTTATCTTTCTGCCAGCTAGTATCATATCGGGATGATAACCAACTTCAACAGCTTTATGAGTTAAATAATAGGGGTCAACACCAATACAGTGACCACCAACTAAACCAGGTTTAAGTGATATAAAATTCCATTTTGTTGATGCAGCATCTAAGACTTCGCCTGTATCTATATTCAATTTGTTAAAAATAAGTGCAAGCTCATTTATTAAAGCAATATTTACGTCTCTCTGAGTATTCTCGATCACTTTTGCTGCTTCTGCAACTTTTATTGATGAGCTTAAAAAAGTTCCAGCTTCTATAATACTTTTGTATAAATCATCAATAAGTAAACTTATCTCAGGTGTAGACCCAGATGTAATTTTCTTTATATCCTTAAGCCTGTGTTCTTTATCACCAGGGTTAATTCTTTCTGGGCTGTATCCACAAAAAAATTCTTTATTATAAGTCAGTTTTGAGAATTCCTGCAAGACAGGAACACATAATTCTTCAGTGCATCCAGGATATACAGTTGATTCGTAAATAACTATATTATTTTTTTTCAGAACATTGCCTACGATTTTTGAAGCAGAGATGATTGGGGTTAAATCAGGTGTGTTATTTTTGTCAACGGGTGTAGGAACAGTTATAATGTAAATATTAGAATCTTTTAGCTCATCATTTCTATAAGTGTAAGTCAAATTAGTATTGACTAAGGATAGTTGTTTTTCCGTAATCTCATTAGTCCTGTCAAAATTCTGCTTAAGTTCGTTAATTCGATCTTTATCAATGTCGAAACCTGTTACTTGGTATTTTTTACTAAATTCGACTAAAAGTGGCAACCCAACATAACCCAGACCAATAATAGCTATTTTATAATCCTCAATATTTTTTATCATAAGCTTAGATTTCTTAGCTTAAAAAGTTTAACTACCATAACAACTACCTTATTTTTAACAAATTTTTTTTAACAATAACATTTTATCAATATTTTAACTAAATTATTGTTTATATTCATTTTATGTATTATGACTACCATTTATCTGTACTTTATTTTTAATATTAAATGAGTCTTATACACATACTATATTCTTTTTCAGAAACCTCATAAAAATAGCCTATTATAAGCAGTTGAAAATGTGTTATCATAACAACTAAAACCTTATTGATATCTCCATCAATAATTAATTATAATACTTTGACAATTTTTACAATTCAATTCTATTCCCTTTTTTATCAACTTTCCCAACCACCTTTCCTGGATTACCAATTACTAATGAATATGGAGGAACATCTTTAGTTATTACAGCGCCGGAACCTATAAGAGCATATTCACCTATTGTAACCCCACATATTATTGTAGCGTTAGCTCCAATACTGGCTGATCTTTTTACAATTGTTTTTTTGTAATATTTGCTACCTCTTTGCGGAAATTCCGACCGTGGTACTTTAATATTTGTAAAGACCATAGATGGTCCGCAAAAAACATAATCTTCTAACTCAACACCCTCATAAACTGAAACATTATTTTGTATTTTGACATGGTTGCCTATTATTACATTATTACCAATATTAACATTTTGACCGACTGAACAACTTTTACCAATTACAACACCAGATTGCACATGAGAAAAGTGCCAAATTTTCGTTTTATCACCTATTATTACATTTTCATCAACATATGATGAATTGTGTATAAAATAATTTTTATTTGAGCTCATGTTAGTAATTGTTCGCTTGTTTTTACTAATATTCTAACTACGTCAAGACCTTGTTCTCCATTAGCAATCTTCAGCTTTTCACCGCTAAGATGTTTCAAAAAATACTCAAGTTCTTCAGTCAAAGGCATTTTTTGTTTGTATGGAATCATTTTTACAGGACCATCTATCTTTTCTGGAGAGCCACTGATTAAATCAAATTTTTTAGAGTACAGTTTTAGAGGCTTACCATCAATAGAATCTTCAAATGATATCATTGCCTCTGACCCAATTACAACAAGGCGGTGTTCTTTAAAAGGGTGTAACCAACTAACAAAAATATGACCCTCCACGCCACTCTCATACTCTATGCTTGTCATAGTTGAATCTGGAATACCTTTTTGCAGAAAGATACTACCTTTAGATTGTAAATCTTTTGGAAAAGAATCAGTAATAAATTGAAATATTGCTATATCGTGGGGAGCCAAGCTCCAAAACACATTTTCTTCAGTGCGAACTTTCCCCAAATTTAATCTATTGCTATAAATATATTGAAGCTCTCCTATTGCTCCATCATTAATAAGATCTTTTATTTTTTTAATTGCTGGATGAAAAAGCAGAACATGGCCAACCATAAGATTGATATTTTTTTTCTTAGACAATGACAATAAGTCTTCAGCCTCTTCAATCGAGAGCGTCATCGGCTTTTCAATAAGGACATGCTTACCATTATTAATTATTCTTTTTCCAATCTTATAATGAGTTTCTGCAGGTGTAGCGACGGTATAAGCATCATAATTATCTTTAAAAGCATCTTCTAGTTTAGTATAGCATTTCACACTAGGATATTTATCAATAAACTTATTACAAGTTTCTGAATTTGACTCTACTATACCTCCTAAAGCCCCCAGCTTATTCAAAGTTCTGATATGATTTTTTCCCCAATAACCTGCCCCAACGACACAAACTCTTCTACTCATCTTGCATTACCTCCAAAATTCTGTCTTGCTCTTTTTTGGCTAAATAAGGATGCATGGGAATTGAAAAAATTTGATTTGCAACTTTTTCAGATATCGGGAACTCACCTTTTTCATATCCTAATTCATAAAATACTTTCTGCAAATGCAATGGTATTCTATAATAAATCATGCTTGGAACACCTTCACTTTTTAATTTATTCATTGTATGGCCTCTGGCAGAACTTGATTCTGAAAGAATAGAGAACTGGGCCCAAGATGACAGATAATGCTTAGGAATAAATGGCTTTTTAAATTTTTTATCTAAATTATCATTATAGTATTGAGCAATTTCATTTCTTAACAATAATTCATTTTCAAATATTTTAAATTTTTCTAAAAGAATAGCTGCTTGAATTGTATCAAGCCTACCATTTATACCTATCCTGACATTATCATACTTGTCGATTCCGCTACCGTGTATTCTTATCGATTGCATTTTTTTAGTAAGTTCTTCATCATTTGTAAAAATAGCTCCGCCATCACCATAGCATCCTAGAGGCTTCGCGGGGAAAAAACTTGTGGTTGCAACATTCCCAAAAGAACCTGCTTTTTGATTTCTGATACTACTTCCGAAGCCCTGTGCTGCATCTTCTATTATGAATAGGTTATGAATTTTTGCTTCATTTTCAATTAATCGATATCTAGCAGGCAAGCCAAATAAGTCAACTGGTATAATAGCTTTAGGACTTAAACCTTTATTCTTAACTCTTTCTACAGCATCTTTAATACCATCGGGGTTCATATTAAATGTGGTTGGATAGATATCTACAAAAGCAGGCATTGCACCTAGAAGAGAGATAACCTCTGCTGTAGCTATATAGGTAAAAGGGGTTGTCAATACAGCATCGCCTGGACCGACACCTCTTGCAATAAGCGGAATTAATAAAGCATCAGTACCGGATGAACAAGTTATACAATGCTTTGTGCCAACATAATTTGCTAATCTTTCTTCTAATTCGGTGACCTCTGGCCCCATTATATATTTCCCATGATTTAAAACGTTTTTAATGCGTTTTTCTATCTTTTTGCGAATTATATCTTGCTGTTTTTTAAGGTTTATAAATTGCATGGCTATCTATTTTAATCTATATGTGTCTTTTCTGATGATTGTTATCAAGGAAGATTCTTTTATTGTCAATTAAAAAGGGGGAAGTTATTAATCTATTGATTCGTAAATCTCCCTTATTCTAACGGCAATTGAAAACGAACTAGTTGCAGCTGGAGAAGGAGCATTAACTACATGAATCATATTATTTCTTTGATTGATTACAAAATCATCAATTAGATAACCATTATTCCCCAGGGCTTGCGCTCTTACGCCAGATGGACTATTCTCAATATAAGTTTTTTTAATATCAGGTATTAATGTTTGTAAAGATTTTAAGAAAATACTCTTAAAAAAAGAACGAGAGTATTCCAAAAGGCCTGTTTGCCAATATTTTCCTGCCATTTTCCAAAAGCCAGGGAAGGATAGATATTCCCACATATCTTTTATATTTACATCTGTTTTATCATACCCCTCTCTTGAAAAAGCTAATACAGCATTTGGACCTGCTTCTATTTCTCCGTTAATCGTTCTGGTGAAGTGAACTCCTAAAAATGGATAACGTGAATCAGGAACAGGATATATTAAGTTTTTAACTAGGTATCGAAATTGTTTTTTAATCATAAAATATTCGCCCCTAAAAGGGACAATTTTACAATTGGGACTTGCACCTGCTAAGGATGAAATTCTATCGCTGAATAATCCCGCACAATTAATTAGAAACTTTGCTTTAATCTCATTTTGATTTGATGTGATAACTACTTGATTATTATTATGAATAATATTTTGTACTTTAAATCCATTTATAATTTCACCTCTCTGCATGATTAAATGGCTTAGCCTTTGACAAACAACTGAATAATCAATAATACCTGTATCTGGGCAATACAAAGCCCCTTCACCCACAGCATAAGGCTCATAATTACAAATTTCTTCTTTGACGACCTTTTTTAACCCTTTGATTCCATTGTTCAAACCTCGTTCATATAACATATCTAATGAATCAATATCTTTTTTATCACTCGCAATTATAATTTTTCCACATACTTCATAGTCAACATCATGGTCAGAACAAAATTTTTTAAGTAAATCAATCCCTGACCTGCAGTTTAATGCCTTTAAAGATTTAGGTTTATAATATATCCCTGAGTGTATTACACCACTGTTATGTCCAGTTTGGTGTTGACCAACTAAATTCTCTTTTTCAATAACAACTATTTTTTTCTTAGGAAATTTGTTTATCAGTTCGTAAGCAGTAGATAACCCAATAATTCCACCGCCTATAATTGCAATATCATACATATTGGTATCTTACCCGTATTATTATTTAACGAAGCCAAGTGTAATTAGTTTCTCATGAATTAAATCAACTAATAGATTCGGCGATCTAGAACCATCAGAGTTGATAGTAATCTCAGGCATAATTGGTTCTTCATAAGGATCTGAGATACCAGTGAACTCCTTAATCGTTCCTTCCCTTGCAAGCTTATATAAACCTTTAGAATCTCTTTCTTCACATTTTTCTAAGGGAGTATTAACAAATATCTCGATGAAACCCCCAACTTTTGAAATTAATTCTCTATTAATATTTCTATCTTTACTGTAGGGCGC
>MDSW01163102.1_pt1 | contig 14415 bp, 6 predicted proteins | sample 811171 | NCBI WGS metagenome assembly MDSW01 (sample SAMN05326641, study PRJNA326480) | marine metagenome | isolation source: seawater | place: Atlantic Ocean: North West | collected 2012 | reverse complement strand
TCAAAAAAGATGTCAAAAAAGATGTCAAAAAAGATGTCAAAAAAGATGTCAAAAAAGATATCGTGGAAATTGACAATACATTTGATTTTAAAAATACGGCGATCAACCCATTACAATTTACTAAGGCAAATGATGTTATAATTTCATTAACAAGTATTCCAAGTAAAATCATGAGTTTAGATTTTATGAAAGTGCTGGAAAGTTTACAGCAACAATTGGTACAACCCAAAGCAATTATTTTAAATGTGTGTAAATCTTATAAAAATTATAGCATTCCCCCTAGTTTTTTTGAAAAACTAAATACAATTAAACAAACAGGCATTATTATAAATTTTTGCCCTGATATGGGGCCTATTACAAAAATACTAGGGTTGCTTTTCCTTGAAAAAAAAGATTTTAATGAAAATGACAAAATAATTATAGTTGATGATGACTGGATACTAGATGATAAGCTGGTATATACGTATAAGTTAGCATATGATTTGTATATGTGTGATTGTGTCGGAGTAGATAAAGAAGATGTTGTAAAATACGATGATACACTAACTTCTTGTATAGATATTAAAAAAAACAATCATTTATTTTATGATAATTATCAAGGATATTTATTTGGTTGGCTAAGTTTTTCATTTCGATATACATTTTTATCAAAATTAAATATTTTTTATAAAAGTTTATTAAAAGAAAACAAAGATATTTTTTTTCATAGCGATTTAGCATTGACATTATTTTATCGTAGATATAAATTAAATGCGTGCGGTATCAATTACTTTTTTGGTAAATCTATTGAAAAATCTAGATTATTTCAGGATTTAATTGCTTTACAGTCCAACGATAAAGCCCTAGAAATTAAAACAAAGTTAGAAAACTATTTTCTTAAAAAATTTAAAATTAATTATATGCGTGACCCTAATAGCCCACGCAGTGTACATATAACAAAAACATATGATAACTATGACGCTACACATTTTAAACATATTAATCAAGATCCTATACATGTAATCACCGTTTCAAATATGAATCCACTTAACTACTCTGATGCAATTTTACCAAATTATAATTTACATTTTGCATATTTAAATAACGACATCGCTTTATTAACATGTAGTTTATATGAAAAACCGCAAAAAACAATGCAAATTAAATTTTTATTTGATAAAAAAATAATTACATTAACGTTGCACACACATGAGTATGTAAGTAAGCATTCATTTATATTAAAATGTAATAATCCAGTGTTATCAAACAAATATACACCTTCTTCACAAATAAAGTTAATAGGAACCGATGAAAAAAGAAAAACGCATAAATTAAAATTCTATGCAAATTGCTCGTTTATTACAGGATTGCCCTTTTTAAATACTCTTTTTTTTGATGATAGCGAATGCGAGAAGTTTATTATTTCTAAGTATAATGTTAGAATATTGAATTTATATAATAAACTAATACCTGGGGCATACAAAGCCGACTTGTTTAGATTACTTTATTTATATAAAAATGGCGGTGTATATCATGATATAAAATCTATTTTAATTAACTATAATGATTTATATAAAACCTTATTTGCAAATAAAACTGTATTGATAAACGATATTTCATCAAAAGAAAAACATGGTATATACAACGCATTTATGTTTTTTTCAAACCCGTTAAACGAAACATTAAAAGAAGTGATATTTGGAAAAAGCATGAATGCAGAACAATTTATTAAAACGAATTATTATTTGCAGGGAATTTTACAAAATATTTTAGAATCTACATACGGAAAATCTTGTTTTGATTGCACTGGTTCAACGCTTCTTAAAAATTTTTTTCATGATACCAGCATATACTTAAAAGCTATGCCTATTAAAAATATTTATGTAAATCAACGTTATAAACATTCCTGTATAATAAATACAGCTACTAAAAAAGCGGTTATTAAAAATAACTATGTAGGCTATTATGAAGAAAATAATTATCTAAAAACAAAGCATCATTCTGTTCTTTGGAACCAAAAAAATATATTTAAAACGGTTGGAAATATTGTAGATGTTGCTGATTTTTTTAAAAACAGTATTTCCCATATAAAATATATTAATTTACAATGTTCCGCGAATAGACGTTCACATATGGAAAATATACTTAAATTCACAAATATACCTTTCAGTAGAGTAGATGCAGTAGACGGTATACATACGCCTAATTTACAGAAACTTTATTTAAATACATCTTTAAATAATAGACATTTAAAAAATACGGAAATAGCATGTACTTTGAGTCATATAAAGGCAATATCTGAGCTTAAAAATGTACCGGGTGAATATTTTATTATTTGTGAAGACGACATTACATATGATAATATTTTGGTATGTAAAGAAAATCTACAAAAGATTATTCAAAACGCCCCACTATTTGATATACTTATGATTTCAAAAACCGTTCAACATAAATTACCTAATATGTATACAGATTGGAATTATTATTATACTAAACAAAAGTTACATATAGCTGGAACAGGAGCATATATCATTAGTCGCAAAGGAGTTTATAATTTTTTAAAGAATATAGGTTATTATAATCCAGTATACGACTCTTTTAATAATATAAAAGATTCCTTTGATATAGCTGATAAGTATATATATAAAAACCTTAAAACGTATTGCTATAAAAAATCCTTTATTAATCCTTTAAACATAGACTCGTGTATTCATAATGACCATTTAGATTGGCACAAAAAAGTGACAACAATTCAAAATAAATATTTAATTGATGAACTTAATCCACAAACTACTCATCTTATTACGAATAACGCAAATAAAAACATACGAAATATTAAAAATAATTTATTTACTCGTAATATAAATGCCCTCCCTATCATCATTATCACAAGTAGGACATTATATGATGAGGCATATCAATTAAAATTACTACTATTTAAATTAAATCTTAAAAGTATCATACGGACGAATGATCTACATTATAATGATTATAATGCATCGAATATATTTATTATAATATATTCATCAAAATATACATTTCCAAAAAACACTATATTCTGGCAAATAGAACAATTAAATAAAACACACCATGGATTTATACCTACAAATAGAAGAATAGACCAAAACTTTTTAAAAAAATTGCAGAATTGTCCTGTAGTATGGGATATGTCTATGCAGTTTTATTTAAAAAATAGTTATTATAAACACATTAACAAAACTAAAATATACTATCATCAATTACCGTTTGCACAATATGTAGATGATGTTCATAATAATGATAATGATAATCAGAATGAGAATGATAAAAAATATGATTATGATATTTTCTTTTTTGGTGCAAAAAATGCTCGACGAAATAAAATAATAGATTATATTCAAAAACAAAACATAAAAATATACAAAGGCTTTGAGATTTTTGGAAAAGAACGAGATAGTATTATACGAAAAAGTAAATATGTATTGAATTTACATTTTTATAATGATGCTGTATTAGAATGTTCTAGATGTAATATTTCAATAAACAACAATTGTATGATTTTATCGGAAGAAACTAAAAACGATGAAATTAACGTAGAAAGATATTCTAAATTTGTAAAATTTGCACCACTATCATATAATTTATCGAATATTAAATCATTTACACAATTTTTAAAACACAATTTAAAAGATGATGTGTTTAAAAAAAATAAATTACATTTTAATAAGCATAAGCAGGCACTAGAAAAAGATTGCTTGTTTCATTTACATAAAGCATTAATCCCATTAAATAATTATTTTCCAAAACTAAATGTTGATATAAATTGGACTATTGGCGATGACGCCGTCTGTCTTTACTTAGCTGAAAATGATGAGGATAGAATAGCTTCATTTAAACAATATCCACCACCTATAAAATACCAGCGGTTTTTTTCGATTAAACACCCAGTTGGTTGGCTAGGTTGTGGTCTATCTTATAAAACAATAATTAATAATGCTAGATTTCAAGGATTACAAAAAATCACTATATTTGAAGATGATTGTAAATTTTTACCGAAATTTAATGATAATTTAAAAATAATACATGAGTTTTTAAACATGTATAAATCATGGGATATATACAATGGATTTATATGCGAACTGGTGAAAGGAAAATTTAAAATAAAAGAAATCAATATTTATAAAGGGTTGACATTTTTAACTATAGATACAATGGTAGGAATGGTATTTAATATTTATAATCATTCTATTTTTGATTACATTGTAGATTGGCCATATCAAGAACTGACAAAATCTTTAGATAGAAATAATCAAATAGATCAATATTTAAAAAAAAGAAATTCGAATATTGTAATAAATTATCCTTTTTTGGTTAACATACATGACGTGAAATCAACTATATTTGACCAAAATGCTTTGAAGTTTTATAAAAAATCTTCGGACTATACCAACGCATTATTGAAGCAAGCAATAGTGCAATTTAAAATATTACACCCTGACAAATATATTATACATTAAAGTTTATTTCATAATTTTATTGTATAAGTATATAATACTAATTTAAATGTCGCAACAATTCAATTGGAGGTTTTATTTAGAGTATAACTCGGACCTCACACAAAAAGGGTTGGCGACACAAAAACAAGCTCAATGGCATTACGCTCGCTATGGTAGAAGAGAAGGGCGTATTTGCAATATAAATGAAGTGGATTGGAAATATTATTTAAATAGGTATCCAGATATTCCAAAGGCTGGATTAAATACTATGCCAAAAGCAAAAATGCATTATGCAAAGTGGGGGAAAAATGAAGGTAGAATTCCAAATAGGTTATATGAACAATATAATAGACCACAACAACAACAGCAACAACAACTTCCTATGAAATGGGCTGTTAGTAAACAATCCTCTACTCAAAATGTTGTTATACATAAAAACACTACCAAAAAACCAAACATTAAATTCAATATACTAATACGCTGCACCTATCGCCCAACTTATTTTAAAAAATGTATAGAATCGGTTCTTTTTCAAACGCATCAACAATTTAATGTGATTATGTGCTATGATGATGAGAGATGCATGGAATATTTGCAAAAATACAAAAATCATTCTAAAATACATATTTTTAAAGCCCCTGAAGTAAATAAAGATCAACCATACTTTTATAATTTGTATTGTAATTTTTTACTAGAAAAAGTAAAAGACGGATGGATACTGTTTTTAGATGATGATGATATGTTTGCCCATAAAAACAGTTTACATGTAATAGCAAATAACATTGAAACAAACGATGATTGTGTATTTTGGCAAGTGAAACTAGGCAAAATAATTGTGTTTCCTCCCAATATACATGATATACGATTTCGTCAAATATCATGCATTGGTTTTTGCTTTCATTCTCTTTATAAAAACAAAGGTGAATGGGCAGCTCAAGGTGGCTCAGATTATAAATATATTTCAGAAGTATTAAAAGCTCACACGCGCTTTAAAAGAAAACAAATACACAGTGTTTTAACTGGAACCCAACATTCTATGAATGGACAATTTGGACTTTATGATAAAATAAAATTAGAAGCGGTACTTAAAAAATTCGATATTAAACAAGGACATGTTTCTGAGTCGCTGATTCATTTAAAACATCGGTTTCTAAATAAATATTCTTTAACCTCTATAAATAAAAATAACGCCCCTGCATTATTTTTTGGTGTGTACAATAAATATGATATTGAAACTATTTTAAATCATGGTGGAGATACGCTTGTTATATTTGGGGGTTCTGAAGTTAGTAATATACAAGCTATAAAAGCAAAAAACAATATTAGAATATTATCAATCTCTCGAGATATGCAAACAAGATTATCAAAATATAATATTTGCTCGTGTTATGTTTTATTAAACATGGTTGATTCTTTTATTTTTAAACCAGTGCCTACTGAAGAGCTTGGAAAAAAAATATTTATTTACAATGGATATACCAAAAAGAAAGATAACGCCAGTATTTATAATGAACCACTTATAAATGAAGTTGTGAAGCGATGTCCAGATAAAGAGTTTATATTCAGCAACGACCTAGGAGTCCCGTATGAGAAAATGCCAGAGATCTACAAGCAATGCTACATAGGTCTCAGACTCACGGGGCATGATGGAAATGCCAATATGGTTCAAGAGATGGAGGCAATGAAAATACCAGTGGTTCACAATCATAGTGAGTATGGTTTGAAATGGAAAAATGTGGAGGATATAGTCAACTATGTAGGAAATAATATTCCTACTAACAGTGTTCTAACGATAGACGAGTTTGATTGTATTAATGTAGAGAACCCACATAGCTATCAAGAATTATCAAAAATCACAAGGGGAGATATTATAAATGAGTATAATTTTTTAAGAAATATACAAAAAAAAGCAACATTATATGTAAATAATGAATTTATTTCTGGTAATAGAGTGTTGAAACCTAAAGTTACGATATCGAGAAATAAAACATATGATCAATTGATTAATAAAAACAATACGTTTGCAAGTTCCATTCCATACAGGAAAGAATTTGATGGCTTGTATTGTATAACTAAGAGTATGGTCGAAGCGATACAAGACAAGAACAGTTTATTGTACCCGCATGTTTATAGTAAGAAATTGTTTTACGAACTAAATAGTAAGAAAATTTTTCTTCAAGAACAAAAAATAGATAAAAATTGGTATAATTGGGCAACCGACGATGAAATCAAGCAATTAAAATTAAAATATTTTCCTGAAGATGCATTTGTCATATGTATATGCGGAAGAATTGCTATAAATAGTTATCCAAAATCATTATTAGAAGCAATTAAAATATTAAGGAATCAAGGTCACAATATTCATTTATTGGCACTTACCAAATTTGAAGTGAACCCACATAGATTAACACCAGAATTATATGATGAAATAACTAGTTATGATTGGGTAAAATCTTTTACAGTAGATAAAAAAGATGTGTTAAATTATTTTAGAATGTGTGATATATTAGCATCAACATACAGAGATTATTGTAATCATGTTGGTGGATCTAATAAAATAAAGGAATATTTATTGTGTAATAAACCTATTTTATGTAGTAGAGGTAAAGAGAGAGAAAATGAATTGGGAAAAGATTATCCTGGATTTTATGATTGTGAAACTTGTAATAGTGTTCCACCTTTATGTTGGACACAAGAATTTATAAGAAACCCAAATTGTTATAAACAACAATATGAAACATATTTTAACGCAATTGATAAATTAGATTTGAGTTGTTCACTATATATTTATATGAAGTTAGAAATTAAGCAAATATGTGATATATTTAGTAGATATTTACATGTACATACATTTTTAAATTAAATGATGCATAATTTTGTTTTATATATATAATTCATAATAATATGATTAATATTTTTTTATTATATGATAAAAATGTTCAATATATAAATACTATAAACATGTTTGACAGTAGTTTTAAGAAATTTAGTGAACATGATGTTTATGAAATTAATATTGATGATTTGGAGTCTATGAAAAATTTACATAGTCATCCTAAATTAAATAATAATAGTATCATTATTGGAAGTTACGCAATAATACATAACATATCAGTAGGTAATAATTTACATTTTCAAACTTGTAAAAAATGTTTGCATAATTTAAACAATACAAAATGCATGTTCATTCAAGATGAATATTATCATGTGGATAAAATGGTTGAAATGTTAAATTATATTCGCGTGAATGTAATTTTTACAGTTCTCACACGTGATTGCGATATTAAAACAGTTTATAAAAATATTATTAATAAAAACACTATATATATTAAGTGTTTAACTGGATATATAGACGAAACCCCAATACGTCATTTTAAACCTATATCGGACAAACCGAACGGTATTTTATATCGTGGTAGAAAATTACATCCATTATACGGATTGTTAGGTTATTATAAATTTGAAATCGGATATAAAATTAAACAATATATTACATCTCATAATATAAATATAGCTCATGATATTAGTAGTGATAATGAAGATCGAATTTATGGAGATTGGAATAAAGCTATGACTAATGCTAAAATTACATTAGGCACACCAAGTGGTAGTAATGTATTAAATTATGATACAACGTTACATAACGAAATTAATAAAAAAATTGGTATTAATATGAATGGACATTTACTACAAAAAGGGGGTAAATCTTATTCTGATGAAAAATATATGGACATTTATCACGTCGTTATGAAAAAAGTTAATATTTCCGAAAGCTTAAGTGTAAATGCATTGTCTCCAAAAATGCTTGAAGCAATTTCTGCAGGAACAGTATTAGTAATGCTCGAAGGCGATGACTTATGTTATTCTGGAATATTAAAACCAGACATACACTATATTCCTTTGAAAAAAGATTATTCGAACCTTGACGAGGTTATAAATAAATGTATGGATAATGTATACTTACAGACACTAGCAAATAGAGCATATGAAGATATTGTGATTAGTGAAAAATACTCATTTTGTAATTTTATAAAATCATTTGACAATTTTATAAAGAACCTAAAATTATTACAAAATGATATATATGATATATATGAATTTGACAATAAATAACCGCCTTTGAATCTTTGAAACGGACCACTATACGAGTATTCCATCTGACATTTAAATGCAACATTATATGCGCAAAGTATAAATACGTTGTAATTAATATAATATAATTTAATCTTATTCCTTATCGTTTATATGCAATAATTTTTTAAAGTCCTTGAATTTATCAAAGAATGTTTGATACCATAATTCAATGTTCATTAATATCCAATATTGTCTAGAAAAACTACTGCCGTTGTCTAGACTGTTAATTAAATTATCGGATATATTTAAATATTCTAAATTTCGTCCTTTTAAGTTTTTCATTAAATCTTTAAAGTATTGATTTAATTCAACATTTTTAATCCAATCATTTAAAGGGACTGGGAATCCCATTTTATCCTTACGGTTTAATATTTCATCGGGTAACTCATTTTTATAAGTTTCTTTTAATAAAAATTTCATATTTCCTGGATTTATTTTAACATTTTCCGGAATAGATGCTACATATTCAATTAATTTATGATTTAATAAAGGAACCCTTGATTCTAAGCCCCAAGCCATACTTACGCGGTCTTCAACGTGTAATAATGCCGGTAATGAATTTTCTAAATCAAAATGTAGAATTTTATTAAAATAATCATTTTTTGGAATATTTTGATTATTAAATTTATTTATAAAAATCTCGGTTGTTTCCGTTTGATTAAGTTTCTTCCAATTAATAATATCCTTAATGCTAGTAGACCTATCACATAATCTAAAATAGCGTTTATCTAGTGTATCAAACGTTCCGTCTTGTAAAAACTCTTTTAACATTGGTTTATATTCCTTTAAAACCGATATTGCTGGTAATAAATTTATTAATAAATCACTATTTCCATCAATTGAATCACTAATGCATTTTTCAAAGTAAGGAATAATATATCTAGCATATCCGCCAAATATTTCATCCCCACCTTGCCCACCTAAAACTACCTTATTACTTTTACTCACGGTTTCGGATATCATGAATTGAGGAAATACACCTGGTCCTGCGGCTGGATAATCCATATGATAAATAATTTTATTAATATTTTCACGAAAATCACTACACGTTATATCTCGACAAATTAAAGAGACTTCAATCTTTTTAGCAACAATTTCAGCATATTTTGATTCATCGCACTTAGGATATTCCGAAAATTTACCATGAAATAATTTATCTAATTTATTTTTATTCGACGATAAAATAGAAACAATGCTAGAATCAACTCCTCCACTTACGTAACTTGCGATTGGTACATCACTATTTAAATGAATATCTATGCTATTATCAAATAGTTTTTCTATATTTTGAATATATTCTTCATTTGAACAGTTTAATTTATTATTATAGTCTAAACTCCAGTATCTATTTATTTTAATATCACCATTTTGAATTGATATTGTATGAGCGGGCATTAATTGTTTAATATTTTGAATCAATGTATTTTCAGTGAGTGGATATTGGAACATCAAATATTCTGTTATGCCTTGCTTATCTATTTTAAGTTCGTCTGTATTTAAAAATGGTATAAGTGCCTTTACTTCAGAAGCAAAGTGAAACACATCGTTTTGAATTAAATAATAAAATGGTTTAATGCCTATTCTATCGCGTGCACAAAATAACTCTTTCGTATCATTGTCCCATATAGCAAAACTAAACATTCCGTCTAAAAAATTTACACAGTCTTTTTTATATAATGAATACAGTGCTAATATAACTTCTGTATCACATGTTGTAATAAAATCGTATTTGTTGTGTAACATTTTTTTAATATCAATGTAATTATAGATTTCTCCATTAAACGTTAATATTAAATTTTCTTTAATCATTGGTTGACTACCAGATGAACTTAAATCTAGAATACTTAATCGTGTATGACCCAATCCAATATATTCATTTGTCCATTTTCCATTACTATCTGGACCGCGATGTTTTAACAAATCATTCATTATAAATACTGAATGATTAACATTCTTGATTGGTTTATAATTAAGTTCGAGTATTCCATCAATTCCACACATATATAATATAATCTATATTACTAAATTATTAAATTATATATGTTTTTACTCGCACATAAATCTATATTTAAATCTATATTTATATCTATAATATCAATATTTAAAAATTGTTCAATGAATAAACCTAAAGGTGTTGTGTAATCGTATATTATATTATTGTTGTTTTCTAATGTTTCAACCCATTCTGTTTCACTTCTCATAATAATACATTTTTTTTTCAAAAACCATGCTTCGGGTTGTATTCCACCAGAATCAGTTATAATATAACAACAAAACCGTTCTAATATAGTCATGTCTAAATAATGAACAGGTTGGATAAACTTAATATTATCTGATATTTGAATATTATTTTGTTCAATTACATTTTTTGTTCTTGGATGGATTGGAAATACAATATCTACGGTTAATTTTGTTAATTCAGAAAAAATATTCTCTAACATATGTTTATTGGTATTATAGTCTCTGTGTATAGTCATTAACGCATATTTATTTTCAGTTAATTTATTTTCGATTAAAACATTTTTATTATTATATGTTTCACTAACATTTTTTAATAATTCCAATTGTAAATTACCAACATAATGCGCATTATTTTTTATATTTTCATATTTTAATTTATCAAGAGAATCTTTTGTAGAACACAATAATAGGTCAGAAGTGTGGTCACTAATTAATCTATTAATCTCTTCGGGCATTGATTTATTATAACTTCGCATTCCAGATTCTATATGGATTAGATAAATTTTTAAACTTTTTGCGACTAATGAGCCTGCAAGAGTCGTGTCGCAATCTCCAAAAACTATTATTTTATCTGGATGTTCTTTTAAACAAATTTTTTCGATATTTTTCATCATAGCGCATAGCCTCTTTATACCGAGGCTTTCCGATTTTTCTAATAAATAATCAGGGGTCTTTATATTTAAAACATCGAAAATGTCTTTCGACATTTCTTTATCGTAATGTTGTCCACTGTGAACAACGATATGATTAATACCATTCATTTCAAATTGTTGTGATAATGGAGCTAGTTTCAGAAATTGAGGTCTTGTTCCAACAATTGATAATATTTTCATACTATATATTTTATAGTATGAAAATTTAATTAAACAAAATTATAATTAGTCATGTCCGGCCAAATGTGTAAATGTCTCTTCAATACCATATTCTTTATAATATTCAATTGCCTTTTTAACACCTGTTTCTAAGTCGGTTTCTGTCTTCCAAGAAAATGTCTTTGCTGTTTCAGATGGATCTAACAAAATCGAAGGTGCGTCGTCAGGATGTCTTTCATTTTCAGCGACAGGGTATTCAATATCTAAGGCTTTGATTGTAGCGTCCCACATTTCTTTTATCGAAATATCAGAACCAGATGAAACATGGAAGGTTCCGTGTCCAGTTCCGTCGACCGCTTTAATCACAACTTCTGCTAAATCTTCAACATAAACAAAATCCCTTCTTGTATTTACTACAAAACATGACTTTTTACTTTCAATTCGTTGAAAGAACGTTGGTAGAGGTCCACTAACGTTTCTAGGACCATACACATTTGCTAGTCTAAATGTGACATAATCGAGTCCAGATAAATGCAGATATTGTTCTGCAGCAGTTTTACTAATTGCATAACTAGACCCTTCAGGTAAAATGGGATGATTTAATGTGATAGGATTTTCCAATGGGTTGGTTCCATAACAAAGAGCTGTTTGAAAATAAATCAAACGTTTAACACCATGTTTTTTTGCGGACTCAACGATATTTACAGTTCCCAATACATTTGATAAAGAATCTCTTGTCCAATTGTTTGGGTCTTTATAAGAAGCCGCTGCATGAACTACTAACTCAATTTCATATTTACCCATTAACATATCTACGACTTCGCCATTCGCAATAGTATCCTCGACCACGACTAGATTATCATGTGATTTCAAATTATCTCTCCTACCAGTTTCATAGTTATCAATGACTACGACAAAGTCGCCGCGAGCTAAAAGTTTATCAGCAATAGTGGATCCAATAAATCCAGCACCTCCTGTAATTAGAACTTTCATAATATAATATAATATACTATAATAATTTTATAAAAACGAATAACATATTTCATAAAGCTATTTTATAAGCATTTATATATATATGGAAAATACAAAAGTGTTGATTGTCGGTGGAGCAGGATTCGTTGGGAGTAATCTAACTCACAGATTGTCCAAATTAGACGGGACACATATCACTGTAGTTGATAATTTATTATCTTCTGAAACATTTAATTTACCAGTAACAGATAACGTTAAATTTATAAAGGGTTCTATTTCAGACGACACAATTTTATATAAATTACCTAAAGATTTTGATTACATATTTCATTTAGCAACATTTCACGGCAATCAATCTAGTATGCATGATCCATTAAAAGACCATGAAAATAATACATTAACAACATTGAAAATATGTGAATATTTTAAAGATAGCACTAACTTGAAAAAAATGGTATATTCTTCTGCTGGTTGTGTAGTAGCTGAAAAAACATATAATAAACCAGATGCTACGAATGAAGATAAAGGAGTTTCATTATACCTAGATAGTCCTTACCAGATGTCTAAAATATTTGGTGAATTTTATGGAAATTATTATTTGAAACAATTCAAATTACCTTTTGTAAAAGCACGATTTCAAAATGTTTACGGTCCAAAAGAGGTTTTGGGCGCAGGTGAGTGGAGAGGAACAGATAACACCGTCTGGCGAAATGTAACCCCCGGATTTATATGGAAAGCATTAAATAATATGCCTCTTACGCTTGATAATGGAGGAGAAACAACACGAGACTTTATATATGTTGACGATATTGTAAATGGTTTAATTGCTTGCGGCGTTAACGGTATCCCAGGAGGCGTTTATAATTTAGCATCAGGAAAAGAAACGATGATTAAAGATTTAGCTAAAAAAATAATTATTTTAACTGATAGTAAATCTACATTAGAATTATTACCTAAAAGAGATTGGGATAATTCGGGACGTCGTTTTGGTGAAACAGAAAAAAGTGAAAAGGAAATTGGTTTTAAATGTAATACTGATATTGATGAGGGATTAAAAAGAACCGTAGAATGGACTATAGCACATAAGGGAATAATTCAAAAGTGCATTGATAAGCACCATTATTTTATGTAATAATTTTTTGATAAGTTATTTTCTTATAATGATGTATATGAAAATAACCATAATTTATAATAAGAACGCAACACATATTCAAACCGTGAATGATCATATGATGAGTTTTCAGAAATATTCAAAACATGAAATTAATTATATAGATCAAACTGATTTTGATAACATTAATAAGATACATTCAGATTTAGTCGTTTTACATTATTCTATTATGCACTCCGTTGCATGGGGGTTAACTAAATATATTAATATAATAAAAGCTAAAGAAGAAAATTCTAGTGAAAACTATAAAAAAATTCTTAACAATAAAGCACATTGGATCAGTATAGAAATTAAAAATTCACTGTTTTTGCATTTAACTAACTTTTTACTAAATTATAATGGTATTAAAATTGCTTTTATACAAGATGAATATTATGACACAAATCTTACAAAAATGTTTTTAGAGATTATTAATGTTAATACGGTATTTACTTGTATTCCAAAAGAACATATTTCAAAAATATACAGTAATTTAAATAATACTGGGTTTATACATAACATAACCGGATATGTATCAGAATGTGATTTAAAAATTATCCCTATTAAAGAACGGAAATGTGATGTATTTTATAGAGGTAGAGAATTACACTATAAGTATGGCGATTTAGGTCAAGATAAAATGAATATTGGT
>MDSW01165880.1_pt1 | contig 14421 bp, 13 predicted proteins | sample 811171 | NCBI WGS metagenome assembly MDSW01 (sample SAMN05326641, study PRJNA326480) | marine metagenome | isolation source: seawater | place: Atlantic Ocean: North West | collected 2012 | reverse complement strand
GCCTCTCCTAATGCATCATCAATAGTCGTTCCTAATTGACGATAAGAGCCAACGCCCTCAACAATCAATAATTGGCAATGCCCTCCAGAAATCAGCAACAATAGATAGGGGAAAATTACATCGTTAGTCAGTCGCGCTGTTAGGGCATGACCCTCTAAATGGTTTATAGCAATGAAAGGAATCTCTTTAACTGTAGCAATAGCTTTAGCCACCATAACTCCAACTAGAACGCCACCAATTAAACCCGGACCTCCGGTTACAGCAACGGCATCTATGTCATCAAACCCGACACCAGATTCATTTAAAGCACGATCAATTACAACATCAATGAGCTCCAAGTGCTTACGTGCAGCAATTTCTGGAACTACTCCACCATAAGGACCATGGTCTTTGATTTGTGAAAACACTATATTGGATAAAATTTTTTTATCAGCTGTAACAATTGCAGCTGCAGTTTCATCGCAACTTGTTTCTAACCCTAAAACAATCATATTTAGTCCCTATGAAGGCAATGGCATTTTTTTACTATTGCAAAACCCTTTTACGTTTAACGTATTGGACTTTAACCTGTCATTAGCATCAAACCAAATAGTGAGATTATGCCAGACCCTAAACCCCTTATAATTGGTACACGTGGAAGCCCTTTAGCTCTAGCTCAAGCATTTGAGGTTCGAGAGCAATTGTGCTTAGGCGAACCATTAATGACCAAGAGCACATTACCTATTATAAAAACTATTAAGACTACAGGGGATAAAGTTCTTGACCGACCCCTTAAAGATATTGGGGGCAAGGGTTTATTCTCAAAGGAAATTGATGAAGCACTCATTCAGAAAAAGATCGATATAGCAGTTCACTCCATGAAGGATCTAGAAACCTTAATGCCAAGCGGTATTATACTGGCTGCAACTATGGAGCGTGAAGACCCTCGAGATGTTTTTATTTCGCAATTAGCCACAAACCTTGACGAGCTACCTTCAGGTTCCATTATTGGAACATCTTCACTTAGACGCCAGGCTCAAGTCTTAAACCGAAGGCCTGACTTATTAGTTAAGCCATTTCGCGGGAACGTACAGACTCGATTGAAGAAAATGAAAGATGGTGAGGTCCATGCTACACTACTTGCTCTAGCTGGTTTAAAACGTCTTAAAATAGCTGATATGACAATGGAAATATTAAAAACCGATGATATTTTACCTGCCGTTGGCCAAGGGGCAATTGGAATAACTTGCCGTGCTGAAGATACAATTTCATTAAATAAGTTAAGAGTAATAAATCATATGCCATCTTGGCAGCGCATTACTGCGGAGAGAGCTATGCTAGCTATACTTGATGGGTCATGCCAAACCCCAATTGGTGGACTCGCAGAAATAGGTATTGATGGGGAAATGAGCCTCAAAGGAATTCTTGCAAGTGAAGACGGAAGTCAAGTGTTTGCCTCTAGCAAATCAGGCCGAGTAGAAGAAGCAGAATCTATTGGAACTAAAGTTGGCATGAAATTGCGCCGTCTCGCTGGCCCAGAATTTCTAAAATAGTATGCGTCTATTAATTACACGCCCTGAAGAAGATGCTAAGTCACTTGCAAAAGCACTTGAAAAACATGGCCATAAAACAATCATTGAAAATTTAATGATAATTAAAGATGTAACACACTTAAATATAAACCTTAAAGGAGTACAAGCTCTGCTAATAACTAGTGCTAACGGTATCCGTTCTCTGGCACGCGCTCACAAAGCAAAAAATATTTTAATTTGCACTGTTGGCGATGCTTCTGCTGATGCTGCTCGCGATTTAGGTTATAAAAAAGTAATGAGTGCAGCAGGAAATGTTGAAAATTTGGCAAAGATGATTAAAAAAAATTTAAAGCCAGAAGACGGTCCTCTTGTTCATATAGCTGGTTCAAACCGTGCCGGTGAATTAGGTAAGATGTTAAATGCAGATGGTTTTGAAACCCGGAGAATTGTTCTTTATAAAGCAAAGGCAGTTAAGGAGCTTAGTCCTATGACAAAAGCCGCACTTAAAAATAATGAAATTGATGGTGTATTGTTTTTTTCTCCTCGCACCGTCACTCTTTTCTGTCATTTTATGAAAAAAGCAAAACTTTTTGAACCTTTCAGGAGACTTAATGCTTATTGCCTAAGTTCAGCAGTAGCTCAAGAGGCCAACGTACTTCCATGGTCAAACATTTTTGTTGCAGAAAAGCCGAACAGCAACTCTTTACTTAATACTATTAATATAAACTGTGAAAAAAAGTCTAAGATATATTGAACCAACGTCTTATTTTTTTCGAGTTGTCGTTTAATCTGTTAATCTGATTCATTAAATCAAACAATCCTATTCTTCGGAAAAATATGAGCAAGAAACAAAAATCTAAAATTAAAAAATCTGCTCCCAAGATGGCTAAGCGCGCGCAGACAAAAAAAACAGCTACGATTAAAAAAACTCTCTCTACAAAAGATATGGCAGGTAGAAGAGATGAGAAAATAGCTGCTCAACACCCAAAAAAATCTCTAAATCTAAAAGTATTAAAACTAAATAAGTACGCAATAATTGCTTTAGTTAGTTTAGTCAGCGGATGTCTTTTTTTCAGTTGGCCATACTGGTCTATAACCCCCTTTATATCATTTGATCAATTTAAGTTAAAAGCTCAAAAAGCTGAACCAACAACTTTGCTTGAAAACAAAAATTATATTTCAAATGATCAATTAACTCGTGAACGTCAGCAACTTAAAGCATCATTAGACCTTTTAATGGAACGAATGAAAGCAATTGAATTGGCTGTGGTCGAGGTTAAAAAACTAGCTCAAGCAACAACCCCGCCTTCGGAAAAATCTATTGATGGTCCAGCTTTTAATAATATTACAGACCGATTAGAATCACTCGAAGAAAATAAGATAAATATAAGTGAACTGCTGAAGAGTATTAAACAAATTAAAAAAAATGAAATTAAGCGTAAAAAAGATCAATCAGAAATTTACAAAAAAGATAAGAGCCAACTTAAAAATGAGACTGTTTACCAAAAAGCTGTGGTGTCAAAAAATGCTGCCAAGCTTATTCTAGCATTAGAGAATCTACGTCAGACTATGGCTTCCAATGGCCCTTTCAAAAAACAACTTAACGCTCTAAAAAAAATAGCTGGAAATAATTTAAATATTAATACAGCTGTGTTGTTGCTATCAAAAAACTCGGCTTCAGGTATTCCTAATATACGTAGCCTTAAACAAGGTTTTGATAAAATTTCTGGAAAAATCATTCAGGCTTCGCGCTATAATAATAATTCAGATTGGACTTCGCGCATCTTAAACAGACTTGCTTCTATAGCAGTCTGGCGAAGGATTGATGGTAAGGGAAAGAAAGATTCGATCGATACAATCATTACCACTGCTGAATTAAAACTCGATTCTGGTGATTTAAAAGGCGCCGTCTCAATAGTGGAAGGTTTTTCAAAAAATAGTGCCGCCGCGGCTATAGCAAAACCTTGGTTAATTAACGCGAACAATCGTATTGCTGCTGACCGGGCCCTAAATTCCCTTCACATCAATGCAATCTCTAATCTCACTACAATAGATAAAGAGAAATAATAAAAATGATGAATCGAACACTTTCATTCTTTTTTATAGTTGGTATCCTCGTATGGATATCTTTTGCTTTGACTGATCAACCAGGCCTTGTGTCTCTTGAATGGGCTGGGTGGAAAATTGATACATCTTTTGCTGTTCTATTGGCATTTATAGCAATCATTTCTCTCGCTGTTGCGCTAGCCTACCGTTTCTTCCTTTTCCTACGAAATTCTCCAAAAGAGATAAAAGCTAGGTGGTATGCCAACCGCCGTGATCGTGGGTATAAAGCTTTAACACGTGGCATGGTTGCAGTCGCTGCTGGTGATTCTATTGAGGCCCAAAATCAAGCGAGTCTTGCTAGTAATTTATTAGACGAACCTCCACTTACTCTTTTGATCTCAGCACAAGCAGCGCAAATGAGGGGGGATGAGACTGCTGCAATTAAATTTTTTACTGCCATGGTTAATCGCTCGGATACTGAATTTTTAGGCCTTAGAGGGCTTTATAACCAAGCTATTAAACGAGGTGACAAAGCCGAGGCTTTGACTTTAGCAAGGCGTGCCTATCGGCTAGATCCAAAAAGTACTTGGGTCGCAAACGATATGTTTAGTCTACAAATTAGTAACGGCCAATGGCTAGATGCAAAAGCAACTGCAAATGATTTGTTACACCGTAAACTTATCGATTCTAAAGCAGAAAAAAGGATTAGGGCAGTAATCAATTATCAATTATCCGAAGAAGCGCGAGTTAAAGGTGATCAATCATCTTCAAAAAGTTATCTGCAAGATTCTTTAAAGCTTGCACCAGGCTTGGTGCCTGCAGCAATTAATCTAGCAATTGAATTGGTTAATAATAAAAAGGTCAAAAGAGCAAAAAAAATCCTAGAAAAATCTTGGACAACTGAACCACATCCATCATTATTAAATTCATATTTTATTGCAAGCAATGTAGAGAGTCCTATGGACAAATTGCAGGCAATTAAAAATTTAACAATCAAGTGCCCTGATCACCATGAAAGTCTAATTGCACTCGCCCAAGTTTCACTTGAAGCTCAACTTTGGGGAGAGGCCCGTCAATTTTTGGAAAAGGCTATTGAAAAAGTTCCTTCACCAACCAGAAAAGTGTGTGAAATGATGGCGGAATTAGAGGAAAGTGAAAATTCTAATCAAGAACTCTCTCGTGAATGGTTATTCCGCGCATCTCAGGCTATTCCTGAAGCTGTATGGGTTTGTAACTATTGTGGCATTGGAGATAGAGAATGGTCTACTACTTGTAAAAAATGTGGGGAATTTGATAGTTACTTCTGGCGCTCCCCGCCAAGTGATTTTGAACTTTTTAAAACGTCTACAATTGAAAAACAAATTAGCAAAAGTAATCCGCACAGCCAATTACTTAATGCCGATATAGAGTCAATTCATTTAGCTAAGGGGTTTAAAAACAATTGATAAAGAAAAAGTCTATTTTTCCTATACGAACTTATCGAGACTTTATAAAAAATGAATCTCTTCAAACTCGCACAAGAACTATAGCTAGGGATGCGATGATAGGTCTATTATCTACAGGACGATCATCCAAAAAGTCAGGCATCCGTTTCCCTTATTACCACCACATATTTGATGACGAGCGGCAGGGCTTTTCAAGACAATTAAAATATATGGGAAATCTTGGCGAATTTATAAGTCTTAATGATGCAGTATCAATGCTTAAAAACAAAGATCCCATTGATGGAAATTATTTTTGTATAACTTTTGATGATGGGTTCAAAAACTGGTTAACTAATGCAACGCCTTTGTTGATTGATGCGGGAGCAATTGCTGCTTTTTTTGTAGTTACTGGATTTGTTGGAACCTCTGTCGAAACTGATCAGAAAAAGTTATTGAGCTTCTATCCTGATGACAATCGACTTATGGAATTTCTAAGCTGGGATGATTGTCGATCTATGACCAGTGCAGGTATGACAATCGGCTCGCATACAATGAATCATGTCCACTTGACTGATTTAGATGACGATGCCGTACATTTGGAACTTAAGTCTTCTAAAGAGTTTATTGAGGCAGAATTAGGCCAGCCCTGTGATCATTTTTGCTGCCCTTTTGGACGCGAAGGAATTGATTTTTTAATAGACCGCCATCCTAAAATGGCTAAAAAAATTGGTTACAAATCATTTCTTACAGGACGTCGAGGCTTGATGGAAAAAGGAACCTCGGAGATGATTATTAAACGTGATCATCTTCTAGCTGGATGGGGCAATTTTCAACTTAAGTATTTTTTTCATCATGACTAAACCATTAAAAGCAAAATTACGTAAAACCAATCTAGATGATGCAATAAAAATCACTGAATTCTTAGTCGATTTAGGATTAAATATGCCTAAGGTTAAGAACGAAATAATCTCACATTGGGATGCGTTGTGGAGCACTAATCCAGCTTTAAAACATTATCATACAGAACCAGATTTAGGTTGGGTTTTAGAAGATGAAAATCGTCTGGTTGGATTTTTCGGAAACATTCCTCAAATTTCATATTTTCAGAACTCATTAGTTCGTGTCTCAAGTGCACGGGCTTGGGCAGTAAATATGTCGTATCGCAATCAAACTGCTCAACTATGCGAAGCTTTTTTTAACCAAGTTAATGCAGATGTTGTTCTAATCTCATCGGCAAATTCTCCCGCAGGGAAACGATGTCTTGAATTTGGTGCCTCTGCCATTCCACAAAAAGATTATGGGAAAATTTTATTTTGGGTTTTAAATGCAGGATCATTCTTGCGAGCTGGACTAAAAAAGAAAGGCTATGGAAAATTAGCGGCCAATACTGGAGGATTATTTGGAGCTGTAGCTTTAAATGCTAAGATGCGCCTAAGTGGTCAACGGCCATTCTCAGCGCTTGATGGTATTACAATCAAAAAGATCAATGAAATTGATCAAAGTTTTGATGAATTATGGCAAAAAAAACTCAGAGAATCACCAAACAAATTTTTGGCCTGCCGGAATGCAGAAACACTTCGCTGGTATTTTAAGCTTAGCCAATCATCTTATGCCACACGGGTGGTTTGCCATAATAATAAAGAAGAATTGAATGGTTATGCTATTTTGGTAAGTGAAGAAGTACCAAACATTGGCCTTAAACGATTAAAAATTTCAGACCTTTTTGTTTATAAAAATGACCCGGATATAGTTGATGCACTACTAACTGCATCATATGAATATGGCTTGGCAACTAATTGTGATGTACTTGAAGTAATCGGATTGGATCAAAGCCTGCGCAGCCAGATATACAAACACAAGCCATTCACCCGACCAATGGCTGTTTTTCCCTTTTATTTTAAAGCTTTAAAGGAAGAGTTACAGGCCCCCTTAAGCACAAATGAAAGCTGGTCAGTTACTGCATTTGATGGTGATACAGCTTTACTCTAAATCCATAATTGTCTTGCGTAATACTAATAAAATTACCAAATAATTTTAATGACTAATAAGAATATAAAATATCATATGATTGATATATAAAAAGAAAACATCTCAATTTTATAGAGAATATAGACTACACATAATCGTTGGAGTATAGAGAAACATTAGGGTGAGCCGCTTTAGCTCAGTTGGTAGAGCATCGCATTCGTAATGCGGGGGTCAGAAGTTCAAGTCTTCTAAGCGGCACCATCCTAACTTAAAAAGATTGGCTAATTTCTTATTCTGTATATTTGTAATGGCTACAAAATTAATTATGCAAAGGGTGACAAAAGGCTTTCAGCACGTTTCAAGTCTTCTGGTATGCCAATATCTATAAAAATACCTTTGCCTATAAAAGCTGCTAGCTTGCGAGGAGGGAGCTTTTCAAAAATATCCTTTTCCAAAGACGGTCCAGACATTTGAGATATTGTGTCCAACATATCAGTGGAGAATAGATATCCGCCCGCGTTAATAAATCCCGACCCTGATTTTTCAGAGTGTTTTTCATGAAATGACTTTACTAGTTTATCATCAGAAATTTCTAGCGAACCAAACCGTCCTATATCATCAACATGAGTACATAATATCGATGCTTCTAGTTTATTCGATCTATACGATGACACAAATTCACATAAATCCGTAGAAAAAAAACTATCGCCATTAATTACCATTACTGGATTAGTAGTAATTTGCGAACGTATAAATCTGATAGAACCAGCTGTACCCAATGGCTCTGGTTCAACTTTAGTAATAATCTCAATTCCACTAGGCGGATTAGCATCTAAATAATGCAAAACTTTATTTCCAAGATAGCCAAGTGATAATATTACACGGCGTGCGCCAAATAATTTTAGTCGTAAAATCAATAATTCGAAAAATGTTTTTCTTCCAATGGGCGCTAGAAGCTTTGGAACATCTCCTAGTGTCTCACGTATACGCGTTCCTTGGCCACCGGCCAAAATCAGAATATCAATATTTTTTAAGCAATCTAAAACAGCAGTCACCAAAATTTCTATACGTTAGAATAAATAGAATTATTGATCATCCGATAACCTTTTATTAGCTCTTTAATTCCATCATCAAGAGAATACTTTGGAAAAAACCCTGTGGCTTCAATTTTCTCATTAGAGACTATATAATTGCGTTTGTCCGGATCTTCTCCAATAGGCGCTTCCAAAAATGTAAAATTAGGAACATGATTTTTTATTTTTTCACATAGCTCTAATTTAGATAGATTGGCATCGGATAAGCCAACATTGTAAGATTCCCCCCTCATGTTTTCAAAGTTGTTAAAAACATGACAAAAAGCTCTAGCAACATCTCGAATATGAATATAATTACGCTTAAAATGACTTTCGAATAATACCACGGTACGATCAACAACTGCTCTGTGAACAAAATCATTTACTAGTAGATCTATACGTGGTCGTGGCGACATTCCAAATACGGTAGCAAGGCGAAATGATATTGAGTTTTCTCTTTCCATAGCTGCTACTTCAGCAGCAACCTTATCTCGACCGTAAAGAGAAATTGGATTTAAAGGTGAGTTTTCCGTACACATTGTACCTTCTTCTCCAATGCCATAACCAGAATTTGTGTTTGGTAAAACTACCCACTGTTCAGAACCCAACAATTCAAATAACATTAATACCGCATCAAGATTTGTGCTCTTAGCAGCGATGGGATCTTTTTTGCATAAAGGTGCCCCAACCAATGCAGCAAGCGGTACAATAATTTCTACATCACGTATAAGTTCTTTAATAGTATTCTTATCCCTAGCATCACCATTCACTATTTCAAATCGAGGATGGTGACATGCCCCTGCTAAACTAGATTGGCGCCACATGAAGTTATCTAAAACAGTAACTGAATGTCCTGCGTGAAGAAACATAGGTGTTAATACAGAGCCTAAATAACCAGCCCCACCGGTAATTAGAATTTTTTTTCCGTCTGACATAATTCCACTTGTTTCCATAACTAGTTAAAGATTTTTTAAAATATCACTTAGTTTCTCTATTTGTTTGCTGAGGTCAAAAGGATGATTGCCAATAAAGAACCCTTGGTAGTGAATAACGTCAGCATTTACTAAGTCGCCAATTATTTCATGATCAAAATACTTTATTGCATCGTGACGAGGAAAGCTTCCTCCAGTTACCATTCGAAACCCTATATCTGCATCTTTTAAAGGTGAAAAAATATCTTTTCTATCTAATCCTGATCCTGGACGTACTATCATAGGAAAGCAAAACGAAGAACTTTTTCCATTTTCACTTTGAATGATAAACTTTTCATGGTTAGAAAAATAATTTTGAAAAAGCTTTAAATTAGAACGCCGCTGGGCTGTCATATTGGGTAATTTTTTTAACTGTTCAAGGCCAACCGCAGCATTAATTTCTTGTGGACGAACATTATAGCCAGGAATAACAAAACGATAAGCTTCGGTAAAAGTGTCTTCTCCTGAAGTAAACAATTTTGCATCTTTGGGAACATCCCGCACCCAACCATGCGCCCGAATAGCTCTACATAGACCATTTATTTCCCTGGAGTTTGTTAGTACCATTCCGCCTTCACCAGTTGAGATATGGTGGGAGAAGAAAAAGCTGAAAGTACTAATGTCACCAAAAGTACCAGTTTTTTTACCCTCTAATTCCGCGTCTAAGGATTCACAATTATCTTCAAGCATAAAAAGTCCATGCTTATCAGCAAAAGATCGTATTTTGTTAAGGGCTGCAGGGTTTCCTAAAATACTAACCGCAAAAATAGCTCGCGTTTTTGGACTAAGGGCATTTTTTAACTGTGATATATCGATATTTAAGGTATCTATTTCAACATCAACAAATCGTAATTTAAGTCCATATTGTTGCAAAGGATGATAGGTAGTTGACCAAGAAACTGCCGGAACTATAACTTCATCACCAGGCTTAAGTTGATTTTCCTTTAAATAAAATAAACTAGCTACAGAAATAAGATTAGCTGATGATCCAGAATTAACCATAATTGCATATTTTGAACCATGATATTCAGCGAATGCATGTTCAAAAGCTTCAACTTCGGGGCCAATGGTATAGCGACCGCTATCTATTACACGCTTAATAGCATCACGCTCCTCTTGACCCCAAGTGTCTGCAGCAAGTTCCCAAAACATCTAAAAGGGGCCTCGAAAAGCTACTTCATGCGGTAGAATTGGGTTGGCGTCTGGTTCCCATGGTTTTTCTTTAGGTCGGACCATTGAAAAGGCTCTACCGGCAATTGTTGCAGCATTGGGATAAAAATTCTTTTCTAAAGCCGGTGTTGTCGGACAAGTAGTATTAGCATAGCCCATTCGCCCAACTAATGGAGGGCTTCCTTGCTCACAAACAGCTGCAATAATTTCAGCACCAGCCCCAGCAGTTGTCCATGCATTATCAACCACAAGTAGTTTTCCTGTTTTCTTTGTAGAACTTGTAATAGTCTCAATATCAAGGGGCATGAGGGATACTGGATCAATAACTTCAGCAGAAATCCCAACCTCAGACAATAAATCTCTAGCCGCTAAGCATTCCACAAGCATATAGGAAATACCAACAAGAGTTATGTCAAGGCCCTCTCCAACAACCCGAGCTTTACCAAATTCAATAATGTAAGGATCCTCAGGCACTGGAGCATCGGTTGAATATAACAAGCGATGTTCAACAAAAATAACGGGGTTGTTGTCTCTAATTGCTGCTATCATACAACCCTTAGCATCAAACGCATTTGTTGGAGCGACTACCTTGAGGCCAGGTACATGCATGAACATAGAATGAAGGCCTTGGCTATGTTGAGCGCCCTGGCCCCATGACTTGCCAATAATTGACCGTGCCACCATAGGCACTCTAGTTTGTCCTCCGTACATATAATGAGCTTTGGCGGCCATATTGATCAATTGATTCATGCATAAAAGTAAAAAATCCATACGTATATGAACATGAATAGGTCGCATGCCCGCCATAGCTGAACCAATACAAATACCAGTTACAGCATCTTCCGATAAAGGTGTATCCATTATACGATCAGAGCCAAATTTTTCGTACAAGCCTTGCGTCGTTCCTTGAATGCCCTTGTGGTCGTCAACATTAAGGCCGATAACAAAAACTTTGTTATCTAGTTCCATTTCTTGTTCAACTGCTTCATTCAGCGCATTGACATAACTAAGGTTTCTAACATTAGAATCAGTCTGCATAGACATGGCTGAATAGCTCCTTTGGCTCTGGCCACGGGCTATTTTCTGCAAATACAATTGCGTCGGCTATAATTGTTTCTACGTTAGCATCAATGGCTTCACGTTCAGTACTAGTAAGCATTTTTGCTGTAATTATAATAGGGTCATTTCTTTGCCAAAAGGACAGCTCATCCCTAGAGCGGTAATCGTCATCGTAGTCCTCGCCTGGACCAACGTGTTCGCGCCATCTATAAGTCTTACATTCCATGAACTGCGGGCCTTCGCCAGAGCGTATCCTTTTTAAGGCATCTTCGGCAGCTTGGCGTATAGTAAAAACATTAGCATCATTGATTTCAGAGGTTGGAATTGAGTATGTACGAACCCTTTCACATAATGCATCCTTAGCCCAACGGTGAGATAATGGTGAATGTATAGCAAAACCATTATTCTCACAGATAAATAAGATTGGAAGCTTGTGAAGGGCCGCAAAGTTTAGTGTTTCTGAAAACACCCCTTCTTCAGTCGCTCCATCACCAAAAAAACATGCCGTAACACGCCCTTTGTTCTCGCGTTTCATAGCAAGTGCATATCCTGCAGCAACTGGAATAGTTGTACCAACAACTGCCGACATACCTAGAACGCCTGCCTCCATGTCAACTAGGTGCATGGATCCAGCTTTACCACCTGCACCACCGGTACTTTTACCGTATAGCTCAGCTAACATATGTTTTATATTACCACCCTTAGCTAAGTATGCAGCATGTCCACGGTAGGTCGCCGACATAAAATCATCTTTTTTAAGCACATCACATACACCAACAGATACCGATTCTTGACCAATTGACAAATGAACTGGGCTTTTTATTTTATCTGAGGGATAAATACGTGCGATCTCTTCCTCGGTACGCCTAATTAAGCGAAGAGAACGATATACCCTAGCCAGTGTTTCCGGATCAGGGCTTTTTCCGCTCATAGGCACTTCCAAAGAGATAAGGTCAAAAATAAAATCTATTAATCGACATTTTTTGCCGAAAAATAATAATGCAAGTAAATTTCTGCGGAGACTTCAAATTAACAATTTTTATTACAACTATTATAATAATTGTAAAATAAAAAAAGTCGCTTTATGGGGTTTTTGAAGCCTCTATGCGTTTTTATAAAAATAAACCTTTGCATCCCTCAACGGCGATCACCAAATAACCTCAGCAACATTAAAAATAGATTGATAAAATCAAGATATAACGTCAGGGCTCCCATAATTGCTTTTTTGGAAGCTATTTCTGATCCATCGATTTCTGAATACATATTCTTAATTTTTTGAGTATCATATGCAGTCAAACCAACAAATATAAGAACTCCAATTACTGAAATTACAAAATGCATTGCAGAACTTTGTAAAAATATATTTACAATACTAGCTATAATAATACCGATTAAGCCCATAAATAGAAAAGAGCCTAAACCCGTAAGGTCTTTTTTTGTTGTATATCCATAAAGACTCATTGCCGAAAAAGTTCCAGCAGTAATGAAGAACACGCGAGTTATCGAAGTGCCAGTATAGGAAAGAAAAATATGTGATAGTGATAATCCCATAACGGCAGAAAATCCCCAAAAAACTGCTTGGGCTGTTGAGGCTTTCATCTTGTTAATACCAAAACTAAGTGCCAATATAAAAGCAAATGGTGATAACATGGCAATCCAAGCAAGTCCTGTTGCCTGAAGACCGCCGCTAGGACTAACTGTATACATCATATTTAAAACAGCTGGAGAATTAGCAGACGCATAGGCAATAATACCAGTCAAAACCAGGCCCGAGGCCATATAATTGTATATGCGAAGCATATACTCTCTAAGGCCAGAATCAATATTATCAAAGGCTTGATCAGCACTTGTTTGATTAGTGCGAAGCGTAAATTTCTGGTCTTGTCCGAAAGCCATAAGAAGCTCCTATCATTTATAGTGTAAAAATAAAATTTTATTAGGTTATATATGGCATAAAACCACATATATTCAATAGAGTTTTGATTTCAATCATTGATGAATACCTTGGAGCGCGGTAAATAGGTAAATAATATAGAAAGCTTGGAGATGAAACCATTTAAATATGCATATTCCGATGCAGATAACTGGTCCAGTATTGCTAAAGCCTTAGTTGATGGATTAATCACTGGGGACGACCTTGCCCAAGAAGATGGAGAGGCTTTATTAGGTTTTTTATATATAACTGACACTATATCAGGGGATATTGAATCTATACTTAGTTATCTTCGTCAAACTACTAGTATTGACGACTGGATAGGCACCACTGGAATTGGGATTTGTACAAAAGGTACCGAATATTTTGACCGTCCTGCTGCTGTGGCAATGGTTGCGCAGTTACCTGAAAATAGTTTTTGCATATTTTCTGCCTTATTAGACAAAGCAGAAGAATTAGATAAAAAAACCAAAGAATGGATTAAAAACCATACAGCACCATTTGGTATTATTCATGGAGATCCTAATAATCAAAACTCAGCAAACCTTATTGAAGATTTAGGTAAAATTACATCTGGATTCATGGTTGGTGGTTTTACAGCCTCACGCAGTGAACATCCACAAATTGCTACGGATGTCACAGGAAGCGGCATTTCTGGGGCACTTTTTTCTCCTAATGTTGAAGTAGCCACTGGACTAACTCAAGGCTGCCTGCCAGTGGGGCAAACTCATATTGTATCAGATTGCCTAGATAATATAATTTTTAGCCTCAATGGAGAAAACGCACTGGAGGTTTTTAAAAATGATATTGGAGAATTGCTGTCAAAAGATCTTAAGCGAACATCTGGATATATTCACGCAGCTTTACCAATAGAAGGATCCGATATAGGTGACTACATAGTTCGAAATTTAGTAGGTATTGATACCGATCGTGGCTGGTTAGCTGTAAACGAAAATATCAAAGCCGGAGATCGAATAATGTTTGTTCGGCGTGACCCTAAGAGTGCTGAGGAAGACCTTATAAAAATGTTAAAAAAACTAAAACAACGCCTTCAAAAAGAACCGCGAGGAGGTGTTTATTTTTCATGTGTTGCACGAGGGCCGAATTTGTTTGAAACAGAGGGAAAAGAATTATCCATTATTCAAAAAATTATAGGTGAATGTCCCTTAGTCGGATTCTTTGGAAATGGTGAGGTGTCTAATAATAGAGTATATGGTTATACTGGTGTTCTCGTTCTTTTTCTCTAATTTCTTAATCATATAACTT
>MDSW01148936.1_pt1 | contig 14422 bp, 13 predicted proteins | sample 811171 | NCBI WGS metagenome assembly MDSW01 (sample SAMN05326641, study PRJNA326480) | marine metagenome | isolation source: seawater | place: Atlantic Ocean: North West | collected 2012 | reverse complement strand
TGTAAACGCAGCATGTCCCGGAGTATCTATAAAAGTTATTAACTTTTTATTAGCTGTAATAACTTGATAGGCACCAATATGTTGTGTTATTCCGCCATGCTCACCAGAAACTACATTCGAGTCTCTAAGGGAGTCCAATAATGAGGTTTTACCATGATCAACATGTCCCATTATAGTAACTACTGGGGGTCTTGATATTAAATCTTTTTCGCTATCATTTTTTTCTTCAATTTCTTTTAATACATCATCATCATTTACCAATTTAACTTTATGACCGAATTCAAGTGCTACTAATTCTGCTGTATCTGCTTCTAATGATTGAGCAGCATTTGCCATAACGCCAATTTTCATTAGGGCTTTAACAACATCAGCAACTTTTTCAGCCATGCGGTTTGCCAGTTCTTGAACTGTAATTATTTCAGGTATAATTATTTCTCGAGAAATTTTTTCATCATCTTCTTTATCAATAGATTTTAATTTTTCTTTTTCTCTAGCTCTTTTCATTTTAGCTAAGCTGGGAAACTTATCGAATTCTTGTGCTTCTTGTTCTAATATTTTAGTTACATTCAATTTACCAGATTCTTCATGCGTTGGTTTTAGCGATGTTCTTTTTGGTTGATTTGTTTTTTTCTCTAGATTTTTTTTATTTTTTTGAGTAAAATTTTTTGTTGTTTTTGTAACAAAATTTGTAGATGGATTAAAATTACTTACTGGAGCTGATCTAAATGAAGAAGAACCTCTTTGTGTAGATTGAGTTGTTGAAGTGCTTTTTTGCTGATTATTTTTATTTCGAAATACTATTTGAATGGTCTTGCCTTTTCCTCCAACTTTGTTTTTATTAACAGACGAAGAAGGTCCTAAATTTTTTCTAATTTGCAATCTTCCTGAAGAAGATAATTTTAAAGGTTTTTTAGATTTATTTTTTTTATTATCGTTCAATTTAATTCCTGTTTTTCTCTATTCTTTATCTTCAGCAAACCACTTTTCTCTTGCTTTCATAATCATACTGTTAACTATTTCTTCATCAATATCTAAATCCTTAAATATTCCTTCATTTTTATCAATTAAGTCGTAAGTAGACAAATCAGCAAAATTATCTAAAGTTAAAATATCTTGAGAGGCCAATAATGCTAACATTTTATTGTTCATACCTTCAAGTTTGAGCAATTCTGGATCAACATTTTTTTCTTGTATTATTTTAATATCTTCCGCATTTTTGGCATCTATATAACTTTTTGCTCGAGTCATGATTTCTTCAGATAATTCTAAATCAAATCCTTCTATTTTTTCTAAATTAGATATTGTTTCATTGGCAATACTATCAACAGATACATATCCCTCTGTTACTAATAGTTGAGCTATAACATCTTCAACATCTAGCATTTCAACAAACATTTCAGTTCTAACTTTAAATTCTTCCTGCCTTCTTTCACTTTCTTCTTGTTCGGTTAAAATGTCAATTTCAAGATTGGTTAAAGTTGATGCAAGTTTAACATTCTGTCCTTTTCTACCTATGGCAAGACTTAATTGTTCATCAGGTATAACAACTTCAACTTTCTTTTTTTCTTCATATAAAAATATTTTACTAACTTCAGCTGGAGCAAGCGCATTTGCAAGAAATGTAGCTTGATTTTCAGACCACATAACAATGTCTATTTTTTCACCTTGTAATTCATTAACTACTGCTTGAACTCTTGAACCTCTCATACCTACACAAGCACCAACTGGATCAATAGTAGAATCATTTGTAAAGACACTAACTTTAGCTCTTGAGCCTGGATCTCTTGCAACACTTTTTACATTTATTACTCCTTCGAATATTTCAGGAACCTCTTGGCTAAAGAGCATAGCTAAAAATTGAGGATGTGTTCTAGAAAGAAAAACCTGATAACCTTTTGAATCTTCTTTTACATCATAAATATAAGATCTTATTCTATCACCATTTTTAAATGTTTCTCTAGGAATGAGCTCTTCTCTTTTTATTATTGCTTCACCCTTTCCAAGATCTACTATATAATTCCCAAATTCACTTCTTTTGACAACGCCAACAGCTATTTCTCCAATTTTATCTTTAAATTCATTATATTGTCTTGATTTGTCTGCTTCTCTTACTTTTTGAATTATAACACCTTTCGCATTTTGTGCAGCAACTCTGCCAAACTCAAATGGTGGAAGTTTTTCAACTATAAATTCTCCTAATTCAATTTTAGGATTAATTTTTTTTGCTTGATCAAATACTATTTGATTTTTATCTTCTCCTTCTTCAATTGAATCAACAACTTTTAGATATGAGTTTAGATCAATATCTCCAGTATCTCTATTAACACTTACTCTTATGTCTCTATCAAAACCGTATTTAACTCTCGCTGCTTTTTCTAAGGCCTGCTCCATTGCATTAAAAACTTCATCTTTATCAATATTTTTTTCTGCGGCAACATTGTCCGCCACCTGAAGCATTTCTTCCCTAATTACTTTTATTTTTTGTTTAGCCATATATTTTACCAAAAAAAAGGCGGGAAATCCCACCTAACTTATTTAATAACTATTTGTAAGCCTTATAGTAATTTTTATATTAAACTCAAGACTTATATTTTAGTTAATATCATATATTTTGGGGTTTTATTAGCTTTTAAGGCTTTTAGGCAAAATTTTGTTAGAGGTAAATTGTAGTTTAAATAATTCCATTCTTTGCCTTTAAAATTTATCCACTCAAAAACCTTAGATTCTGCAATCGATTCCAAGATAGAAACAAAATAATTTGTTGAATCAGTAGCTATATGTAACTTACCATCTTGTTTTAAATAATGGGCAATTTTTTTCAGAAAGTTAGAGTTAATTAATCTTCTTTTATAATGTCTATTTTTAGGCCATGGATCAGGAAATAATAACCAAATTTCTTCAAAGCAAACTTCTAAATTCATTTTATCAAACAAAATATAAACATTTTGATTTAAAATTTTAACATTTTTTAAATAATTTTGATTTATTGATTCTATAAGATGCATAGTACCATCTTCAAAAACATCTGAAGCTATAATTATTTTGTTTGGATGTTGTTTAGCTAGATGGATCGTATTTTCGCCAAAGCCAAATCCAATGTCGAGTATCAATTTTTTATTTTTCAAATTTGAGTTTTCTGTAAATTCATAAATTTTAAAAAGATCTTTATCAAAATTTATCTTTTTTCTTCGACCCTTTTTTCTTCCAAAAACTTTAAATTTATTATCTAAATTATTCATTTTTTTTATTAATAGATAATGAAATTACAAATAATATTAGTAACAATAAATAAATTAATTTATGAAATTTAGTGTAATTATATAAATCATCAGGAATATTAATATCCATATTTATTTTGCCCTTAGTATTTAAGGGAATCTGATTGATTACTTTTCCATAATTATTTACTACTACTGAAACTCCGTTATTTGATACTCTTATTAGAAATTTATTAAATTCAATACTTCTTAATATAGAATGATATAGGTGTTGATATGGTCCAGAAAGACTTCCAAACCAAGCATCATTAGTAATATTTATCATCAAAGGATCTTTAAAATTGTTTTCATCTAACAAATGATTAAAAAATATTATTTCGTAACAAATCACTGGGAGAAATCCTATACTTGAATTTAAATTCATGTGTCTAATTTTTTTTCCTTTTTCAAAATCATTATCACCTACAATCACATCTAAAAAATTTAAATATTTTCTGAAAGGTAAAAATTCACCAAATGGAACTAAGATTTTTTTATCAAAATATGAATAACTTTTTTTATTAATTTTAAATAAACTATTATAATATTCACTATTTTCTTTTCTAATACCACCTAAGATAATTGTCTGATTATCTTTAAGTAAAGTTTGATATTGTTCAATATCTACATTCTTTGTTACTATTTGAGGAAAATCATTTTCAGAAAAAACAACTAAATCACTAGGATTATCTGATATAGTTTGTTTGATCAATTCTAACCTTTTTTCAACTTCATCAGCATTCGTACGATTTAGTTGGCTAATATTTAATTGATTTAATGAAATACTTATTTTATTTAAATTATTATTTTCAGTATCAAAAAATCTTGTAATTAATAATGTAGTTGAAAAAAAAATTATAGCGAGAATACAACTTAAATATATTTTTGAATAAAGAATAAATTGTTTTTTAAATAAAAATATTAATAATGAAGGAAGCAGAAAAAATATAAGTAAACAATAACTTAATCCATAAGTTCCAAAATAGAAAGCTAAGTTAGAAATTTTATTATTAACTAGTGCAACAGATGCGAATGATACCCATGGGAAACCAAAAAAAAGATTTTCCCTCAATATTTCAGCCAGGACAAATACAATAGGAATCATAATTAGTGTAGAAAAATTATTTTTTAGAAAACTTAAAATAAAGAAGGAAAGTGCATAGAACAATGAACAATATATGATTAATAAATATGCAATATAAGAGAATTTTCTTGTAGATTCGTCTAAAAGCAAAGGCTCATTTATCCAAAACAATATTCCTGAATTTAATCCAATGCCATAAATAAAGCCAAGGGTAGTAAAATTTATTTTTCTATTAGTGAAATTTTTATTTTTAGAAATTAAATAAAATAGATAAGGAAATACAAAAAACCCTAAAGGAAAAAGAAAAAATGGTGGGAATAGTAATGAACTAATTATTCCACAAAATAAAAATTTTATTATATTTAACAAACTAGTTTAATTTATTTATTTCTACTGAATCAATTCTTCTTTCGCTAGCCCTCAAAACTTTGAAACTTAATTGATTCTTATAATTAAAAATTTCATTATCTTTTGGAATTTTATTTGCAATAAAAAACACTAACCCACCCACAGTATCAATTTCTTCTTCTGCTGCTTCAATTATATTAAGTTGAAAATATTTTTCTAATTCATTTATTTTATAAGATGCATCAACAACTATTTTTGACGTGTTAATCTTTTCAACTTTTATTTCATTATCTTCAGCATCATGCTCATCCTCTATTTCACCAACAATTTCCTCAACCAAATCTTCAATTGTTATTAATCCATCTACTCCTCCGAATTCATCTACAACAAGACCAATATGTATTCTTGAAGATCTCATTCTTTTTAATAGTTCTAAAATTGGAGATTTAGGTGCAACATATAAAATTTCTCTTACTATTTTATCGATTTGAAAATTTGAATTACTCAAATTATTAATTAAATCTTTAATATGAATAAAACCAATTATGTTATCTAAGTTCTTTTCATAAACAGGCATCCTTGAATGTGAGTTATCTTCAACAATAGATAAAATTTCTTTAATATTTTGATTTTTTTCAATAGATATTATTTCTGCTCTGGGAACCATTATATCTTCAACACTATTTTCATTTAAACGAAGTATATTTTTAATTAACTCCTTTTCATTTATGTCATCAATATTATCTTTCTCATTTTGAATTTCTTTATTTGAATTATCTTGTATAATTTGAATTATATCTGCTTCACTAATATCAGCACTAAGTAATTTTTTTAATAACCATGTTCTCCAAGTGCCTTTATTTTTAATAGGATTATTTTTATTCATATTGCTAATATGGATTTGCGATATTTAATTTTTTTAAAATTTGTATTTCCTTTTTTTGCATTAACAAAAAATCTTTATTTTTTTTATGTTTATGACCAGTCACATGTAAAAGTGTATGTATTACCATATGTGCAAAATGATCATAAAAATTTATTTTATTTTGCTCAGCATCTTTGGCAATGGTCTCCGCAGAAAACATAATATCACAATATTTTTCTTTTTTGTTATCTTTTTTTTGAATATCAGAAACAAATGTTAATATATCAGTAGATTTGTTTATTTTTTTATAAATTTTATTATATTTTTTAATTAAAGAATCATTCATAAGAATTATATTACAATAATAATCAATATTTTTTTTAAAATTAAATTTTTCTTTTTGTTTTATTATTTTATAAATTATTTTTCCTACTTTTTTCTTTCTCACATTCCAATTTTTAGACTTGATTAATAATGAATAATGAATCATTAGTCTTTTTCATAAGCATTGATAATTTTACTAACCAATTCGTGTCTTACAACATCTTCTTTTTTAAGATAAATAAAACCAATATCATTTATAATTTGAAGTCTTTTTTCAGCATCAATTAATCCTGATTCATTTTTTGAAATAAGATCTATTTGTGTCTTATCACCACATACAACCATTTTGCTATTTTTTCCAAGCCTAGTTAAAAACATCTTCATTTGTACATGAGTTGTGTTCTGGGCTTCATCTAAAATTATGTAACAATCTTCAAGAGTTCTGCCTCGCATAAATGCTATTGGTGCAATTTCAATTATTTCATTGTTAATTTTTTTTTCAACTTGGTCAAATGGCATCATTTCGTATAAAGCATCGTAAATAGGTCTTAAAAAGGGATCAACTTTTTCTTTTAAATCACCAGGCAAAAAACCCAATTTTTCTCCTGCCTCAACTGCCGGTCTAGAAAGTATTATTTTTTTAACCTTACCTTGTTGTAAACTTGATACTGCTTTTGCAACAGCTAAAAATGTTTTACCTGTGCCTGCAGGGCCAATTGCAAAAACTATATTTTTTGTATTTAATAATTCAAAATATTTTTTTTGATTTTTTGATCTTGGGACAATTTTTCTTTTTTTAGTCTCTATAAATAGATCTAGTTGTGATTCATCTTTAACATCAAGGGTAAGAATACTTTTTGTGTCTTTAATTTTTTCTTCATCAATTTCAACACCTTTTTTTGCTTCAGAAAATAACTTTTCCAATGTTAATTTCGTCTCTTCAATTGCAAATTTTTGACCAATAATTTTAACAATATTTCCTCTGTAATTTATTTTTACATCATTAAGTTTTTCTAATAAAATTATGTTGCTATCAGAAACCCCGAATAAACTACTTAATATATTATTATCATCAAATTCTATCTGAACTGTGCTTCTTAAACTACTATTCACTAATTATTCCCTCTAATGCAAAATCAGTTACATTGTGTACATTTATATCTTTGATTTGACCTATTAAGCTTTTGTTACTATTAATAAATACACTCTGATTATAAATCGATCTTCCTATATATTGGTTTTCATTATTACCTTCTTTTTCAAACAAAACTTCAATTTTTTTATTTAAAAAAGATTTATTATAATTTTTTTGTTGTTGTTTTAATAATGATTGTAAAGCGCTTAGTCGAGCTTTTTTAATCGGTAAAGGAATTTGCTGCAAATTAGCAGCTGGTGTGCCAGGTCTAGGGCTATACATAAATGAATAAGCTATAGTAAATTTTATTTTTTCTATTAAATTCATAGTTTCGTAAAAATCTTTATCGTTTTCCTCAGGGAAGCCAACAATAAAATCAGAAGATACGGCAATATCTGATCTATTTTGTTTTAAATTCTCAATTATTTCAATATATTTTGAAACATCATGTTTTCTGTTCATTTTTTTTAAAATTCTATTTGATCCTGATTGAATAGGTAAATGTATAAAAGGCATAAGTTTTTCATTTTCGCCATGACATTTAATTAATGATTCTGTCATGTCATTTGGATGAGATGTCATATATCTAATCCTTTTAATATCATCAAATTCAGAAATTTTATTTATCAAGTAAGAAAGATCAACTTGTTGATTGTTTTTATTTTTGCCGTGATAAGCATTTACATTTTGACCCAACAAAATAACTTCTTTTATTCCGCCGCGTAAATAATTTTTAACCTCATCTAATAATTCATCAATTGATCTGGAAAATTCAGCTCCACGTGTATATGGAACAACGCAAAAGGTGCAAAATTTATCGCAACCCTCTTGAATTGAAATAAATTCTGAAACTTTATTAGAGGATTTAAATACCAGATTTTTAAATTTTTCTTGAGGCAAAAACTCATCGTTTATAATTTCATTATTTGTTTCTAACATTTCTGGCAGTTTATGGTATGATTGCGGACCAACTATGAAATCAACGGAGGGTGCTCTCCTTTGTATTTCTTCGCCTTCAGCTTGAGCAACACAGCCAGAAACAATTAATTTATAATTTTTTTTGAAGTTTTTATTATTTTTTAATTTGTTTATTCTTCCTATATCAGAATAAACTTTTTCAACAGCTTTTTCTCTTATGTTGCAAGTATTTAATACAACTAATTCAGCTTCACTTATATCTTTAGTTTCAATATATTTTTTATTTTCAAATAAATTTTTCATTTGATTTGAATCATATACATTCATTTGGCATCCATATGATTTAATAAAAAATTTTTTTATATTATCTTTATTGTTCATGAATTATTTTCTCATAAAGTAGAGCGTCTGTTTTTTTAGAATTAAATGAATAATAATTTTTCCTTAAACCAGTTTGAACAAAATTATTTTTTTTATAAAAATTATTTCCAATATTGTTGCTTGAATCAACTTCTAATATAATTTTATTGATTGAAATATCAATTTTTTTATCTACTAATGAATTAATCAAAAACGTTGCATTTCCTTTATTTCTATGTTCTTTAGCAATATATAAAAATAATATCTCATATTCTAGGTTTTTTTTTATTGTAATTAAATCTCCTATAATAAATCCAATTAAAAGATTCATTTCAATTAATCCAAATGAAAAATCAACTTCTTTTTTAATTTGTAATTTATATTGTTTAGAATTCCAGCCAATCTCCTTAAAATAATTGTAATCCTTTATATTTTTTAACAAAAGATTTTCACATAAATTAATGTTGCTATGATTTAATTTAATTAACTTTTTCAATTTATTTATCAAATAACTTATTTTCAGAAACATAAATTGGTTCAATATGTTTTAATTTTTTCATGTTTATGAAATCTTCGTAAATTACATTGTTTTCAATTTTTGATATAATAACATCTTTATTTTTCAAATATTGTTTTTCAATAGCTTTGTTTGGTTTATAATTACAAATACATTTATCAAATTTCTTTAGATCAAAATTAGAATTTATAAAATTATCATTAATTTTTTTTATATCATAAATCAAATTTTTAAATTTAGAAGGAAAACAAATAAAATTTTGTTCTTTAGAAGAAAAAATTAATAAAAAAGTTTTATAAAATTCATTTTTCTTAATAGAATGACTCAAAAGTTTTGTGCAAGAAATTCCATATAGTGGGATGTTCATTGATATACTAAGACCATACATAAATGATATTGATACCCTTAATGATGTATAGCTACCTGGTCCAATACAAACAACAAGCTTAGTTATCTTATTTTTTGAGTTAAAACTCTTTGATAATTTTAAATATTTTTCAAGCAAAACATCGCTTATTTTAGTATTATTTTTACTTAAAATATTTATTGATTTGAATATTTTGTTATTTTTAACTATTACTAACTTTGGATAAATAGAAACTGGGTCTAAAAATAAAATCATGATTAAAAAAAATAATTTAGTAAATTCAATTCAAAAACTAATAATTTTAACATTTGTTTTTATGATGATACCTAACTTTCTTCAAGCCAATAATGTAAAAAATTCTGCTGTAATTTTTATGTATCACAAATTTGATCAACCTAAGTATCCATCAACAAATATAAATATGGATCAATTTAAAGCACATTTAGATGAGTTTTCAAAACCCAAATATAATGTTTTGTCATTAAAATATATAATAGACACAATTAAAAATGATGGTGTCTTGCCTGAAAATACTGTTGGTTTTAGTGTTGATGATGCTGATAGATCTTTTTTGGAAAAAGGTTGGCCTTTATTTAAAGAAAAAGGTTTTCCTGTTACATTATTTGTCACAACAAATACTATTTTTGAAGGAAGTAAAAACTATTTAAGTTGGGATGAAATAAGACGACTTGAGCTTGAGGGAGTTACAATTGGTTCACATTCACACTCCCATCATCATATGTCAAATTTAAGCTTATCAGAAGTTAAAGAAGAATTGGAAATTTCTAATAGAATTTTCTTAAGAGAATTAGGAAAAATACCTTCAATATTTGCATATCCTTATGGAGAAGCAGATGAAAATTTTTTTGAACTGCTTAAAGATTATAATTTTGATGCTGCATTTGGTCAGCACTCAGGCACAATTAATGAAACATCAAATTTTTATTACTTGCCGAGATTTTCTTTAAATCAAAAATATGGCGAATTAGATAGAGTTAAATTTGCAGCTAATACAAAAGGAATGGGAATTTATGATTTTATCCCTACTAACCCAAATTTATATGAAAATCCGCCCTTCATAGGATTTTCATTATTGGATCAAAATTTAACAAAAAATATTAATTGTTTTATTTATGATAGCAAAGGTCAATTGGAAACTGATCTATTTATATTTAATGAAAGAGTAGAAATACGACTAAATAGAAAATTAGGCAATGGCAGATCTAGAATGAACTGCACTGCAAAAGACAAGAGTGGTAATTGGAGATGGTTTGGTCATCAGTTTTATAACTAGTTTATGATTTAGTAAGTAAATTATCTTCAGTGTCAAATTTATAAAGTTGATTTACTCTAATAATTGATTTTAAAGTTTTAATATAGTTTTTATCTTCAGCATAATTATCTAAAGTTTTGATTAGAGGTTCATAAGTTAGTTTATTTAAATCTTGTCTTAAGGAATTTCTAAGCTTTCTAAAATCATAATATGCAACATTAGTATTAATGTTTAATAAATAAGATCTCACTGATTCATGTATATTAGGAAAAAATTTAATTAAATGTTTTTCGTTCTTATCTCTGAATGAAGGTTTAATTCCCTTATTTTCATCATAAGTATATTGGCCAAATAAAGCATTAAAATCTCTAGCAAAACGTGAGGAACCCCAACCACTTTCATTAGCGGCCTGAGCTAATACAATTGAATTAGGGATGATATCAACTTTTATTGTTAATTCGTTTATAACATCAACTTTTAGTCTATCTGTGGTTTTAATATTGTAATAATTTGCCATTTTTTCAATAAAAATCTGATTCTCTTTACTTAAGGTGTTTTGTGAATCTAAAGATTGTTGAATAGATAATATTCTTAATCTTTGTGCTAAAATTTTCTTATTTTCATTATATATAATTGGTAATAGTGTTTTAATAAAAATTTCTTTCTTTCTTTTAACGTCTTTTATTAAATTTAAATTTTTAGGCAATTCATTTAGGATATATTCATTTAAAATTTTATCATCTTTTTTTAAAGATGTTTTAAAATTGTTAATTGAAGGATATGTTTTTGGAATATTCCTTGAAGAATTAAATAAAGAGATGGAAGAAACTTTTTCAAGAGTATCTTGTTTACTAATATGATCATTGTTGTAAAATAATAATTCTATTGATGAGTTTGTTACTAAAAAAATACCCAAAAAGACAAACGTCAATGAATAAATAAAGACAAATGATGTTAATTTTTTTTTAAAAAAACTAAACATTAACTGGCCTAACCTCTTTTACTTCAGGAACATAATGTTTAAGCATATTTTCTATTCCCATTTTAAGGGTTGCTGTTGAACTAGGACATCCTGAACATGCACCTTGCATATGTAAATATACAACTCCTTCTTTGAAATCTTCATAAACAATATCGCCTCCATCCATTGCTACAGCTGGTCTCACTCTTGTATCTAATAACTCTTTTATTTGCTTAACTATATCGCTATCTCCTTCATTTATTGAAGATTTATTATTTTCATTATTTTTAATATTTTGATCTGTAAAGATTTTTTCATTAGAACTAAAATGATCCATTATAGAGCCAAGAACTATTGTTTTAAGCGTTTGCCATTCAAAATCATTTTTCTTTGTTACTGTAATAAAATCACTACCAAAAAAAACATTTTCAACTCCATCTAAATCAAACAATCTCTTTGCTAAAGGGGAAGATAATGCTTCTGATACATTTTTAAAAAACTTTGTACCATTCTCCATCACAACCCTTCCTGGCAAAAATTTTAACGTTTCAGGATTTGGCGTAGTTTCAGTCTGAATAAACATAATATAATTATATATTTAATATTGTGACATTCGTATGAAAAAAAAGGGTTATGATAATTTTTTTTGGGGATTCTAGGGCTTTATAAGGCCAATTATTTCATAAACTTGCTTTAAAACCGAATCGGCTTGTTGAATTGCTTTGTTTCTTCCATCTATAATAATAGAGTCTAGATATTCATTATCTTTGTTAAGTTTAGAAATTTCTTTCTGTATAGGGCTAATCTTTTCAACAATCAATTCAGACAAATCTTTCTTAAAAGATGAAAATTCTTTTCCTCCATATGTATTTATTATCTTGGAAAGAGGTTTATCATCAAAGGCTGCATATATTGAAAGCAAATTTAGTGCCTCAAGTCTTTCTTCAGCTTCTTTATTGCTGGATGGTATTGGATGAGCATCTGTTTTAGCTTTTTTGATTTTTTCTGTAATTTGTTCTGGGGTATCGTTCAGCATGATTCTTGAAAAATCAGAAATATCTGACTTGCTCATTTTTTTTGATCCATCTCTTAAACTCATTACACGCTTAGCCTCTCCTAAAATTAGAGGTTCTGGAATCGGGAAAAGGTTTGTATTAAAATCATTATTAAATTTTTTTGCAATGTCTCTTGTTAGTTCCAAGTGTTGCTTTTGATCTTCCCCAACAGGAACATGTGTTGCTAAATAAATTAAAATATCTGCTGCCATTAATGTTGGATAAGAAAATAAACCTACAGAAACATTTTCTTTATCTTTGCCTGCTTTATCTTTGAACTGTGTCATTCGATTTAACCATCCCATTCGGGCGACACAATTAAATATCCAAGCAAGTTGAGCGTGTTGAGGCACATGAGATTGAGCAAACAACACATTATGTTTTGGGTCTATTCCACAAGCGATAAATGCTGAGATTACTTCTCTAGTTTTTTGTGATAAATATTTTGGATCCTGCCAAACAGTAATAGCATGTAAATCTACTACACAAAAAAAACATTCATATTCTTCTTGAAGTTTTACAAAATTTTTAATTGCTCCTAAATAATTACCCAGATGTAAATCTCCAGATGGTTGTACACCTGATAATATTCTATTTTTATTAGACATATTTATTTTTGTATATAACCTTTTAAATCGTGAATTGAGATTACTTTTAACATAAAAATCATTACCAAATAAATTATTTTACTCGATATGATAACTAAAAAAAGATTAGTTACTTTGAAAATAGTGCTTAAGTCTATAATATTTGTGAAAAATAAATTATTTAAAAAATAACATCCGCCCATCATTACAAAGGTAGCAATCGCTATTTTGAAACTATTATTTATAAATTTGTTCTCTAAAAAAAGGTTATTTGTTCTAAATAATATTATGAACAGTATTATTGCATTAATCCAAGCACTAATTGCTGTTGCAAGAGCAATGCCCATTTCACGCATACTACTTAATAATAAAATTGATAAAATAATATTAACTAGAACGCTCACTATAGAAACATAAAGAGGTGTCTTTGTATCTTCTCTAGCAAAAAAACATGTAACTAAAATTTTAATTAAAATATATGCGGGTAAACCAAGTGCAAAAATGGACAATACTTTTGAAGTATAAAATGTATCTTCGTTCAAAAAGGCCCCACGTTCAAATAAAATATGAATAATTGGAAATGATAATACATACAATCCTACTGCAGAAGGTAGGGAAATTAATAAACCAAATTCTAAAGATCGACTTTGAGTGGTTTGTATTTCTTCAATATTATTTTTTTTTATAGCTTTAGATAAAGTTGGTAGTAGCACAATACCCATAGCAATACCAAAAATAGCTAAGGGTAATTGATTTAAACGATCAGCATAATAAATATGACTTATAGCTCCAACAGGTAAAAAAGAGGCTATGATTGTTCCAATAACTATATTTAATTGTATTACACCGGAACCAATTAAACCCGGAAAAAATAAAAGTAAAAATTTTTTTAATTTTGAATTAAATTTAGGTATACGAATTCTTGGACGATAAAATTGTAAAACTGATTTATACAAATAAATAAATTGTAACAACCCTCCAATTAGAACACCATAAGATAATGCATGACCAGCTGTTGAAAATTGCGGGGTTAAAAGAAAAAGAGAAAGAATAAGACTTATGTTTAATATAGCAGGAGCAAATGCACCTGCTACAAATTTTCCATGAACATTATTAATAGAAGCAAAGTGTGATACAAGAGAGATAAATATAAGGTAAGGAAAAATTATTTTTCCAAAATGAACAGCTAAATCAAATGCTTCTTTGTTATTAGAAAATCCTGGAGCTAACACTTGGATAATATACGGCATCCCAAAAAAGAAAATGAAGGTTAAAATTACCGTAACAAATAGTAACAATGACATTGTATTTTCCACAAAGTCTGCAGCTTCATGATCATTTTTTGAATCAATAACAACACCTGAAAAAACT
>MDSW01013045.1_pt1 | contig 14422 bp, 26 predicted proteins | sample 811171 | NCBI WGS metagenome assembly MDSW01 (sample SAMN05326641, study PRJNA326480) | marine metagenome | isolation source: seawater | place: Atlantic Ocean: North West | collected 2012 | reverse complement strand
CAGGATGAGTGTGAGGGTCTATAAATCCAGGGGTTATCATTTTGCCTTTACAGTCAATTTCTATCTGAGATGGTCTGTAATCATAAGATTTAATAATTTCATCCTCAAGGTACAAATACGATTTGTTATCTTTGGTTAGCCCTTGTTCGTTGGCGCTGATAATTGTATTGAAATTCTTTAGAAGAATGGAATTGCTAGTCATCATTTAACATAGGAATATCAACATTCCATTTTCTAGCATTTTCTATTGCGGTTTCATATCCAGCATCTGCATGCCGAATGATTCCCATTCCAGGGTCACTAGTTAGAACTGCTTTTGCTCTTCTTTGCATATCATCACTTCCATCAAGGCAAATAACTTGACCTGCATGAACGGATAAGCCCATCCCAACGCCACCACCATGATGGATTGAAACCCAAGTAGATCCACTAGCAGTGTTTATCAAAGCATTTAATAAAGGCCAATCTGCAATAGCATCAGAACCATCGATCATTCCTTCCGTTTCTCTGTATGGTGAAGCAACTGATCCGCAATCTAGGTGATCCCTACCAACAACTATTGGAGCAGACAAAATACCGCTTTCTACCATTTTGTTCAGCTCTTGTCCAAAGATGGCTCTCTGTTTATAATTTAGCCAACAAATCCTAGAGGGTAGGCCCTGAAATTGCACTTGCTTTGATGCAAGCTTTATCCACCTACAAAGCGACTCGTCATATGGAAATAGCTCTAAAATCTTTTCATCTGTCTTAAAAATATCATTTTCATCACCGGATAATGCAACCCATCTAAAGGGCCCTTTGCCCTCACAAAATAAATCTCTAATATAAGCTGGTACAAAACCGGGGAAATCAAAAGCATTCTCCAAACCAGCTTCTTTGGCTTGTCCTCTAAGATTATTTCCATAATCAAAAGCTACAGAACCCCTTTCTTGAAGTGTTAAGATAGCTTGACAATGATCATAAATAGTTCTTATGCTTTCTTTTTCGTATTTTTTAGGATTAGTCTTTCTCAAATCATTTGCCTCATCAAGTGACATACGGTTAGGAATATATCCATCTAATATATCATGCGCAGAGGTTTGGTCGGTAATGACATCAGGAATAAAATTTTCATTAATCATATAATTAAGAACATCAACTGCATTACCTAAGAGACCTATGGAAATAGCGCGATTATTTATTTTGGCTTCCTCTGCCATTTTAATAGCTGTTTCAATATTATTTGCCTTTTTGTTTAAATAACCAGTCTGCAATCTTCTATCAATTCTATTTTCATCTATATCAATACATATAGCTATACCATTATTCATTGTGATAGATAATGGTTGAGCCCCACCCATGCCTCCTAAGCCTGAGGTAACGACTATTTTACCAGATAAGTCAGAATCAAAGTGCTTTTTTCCAACTGCTGCAAAAGTCTCATAAGTGCCCTGCAGAATGCCTTGCGTTCCTATATATATCCATGAACCCGCAGTCATTTGACCATACATTATTAATCCAAGCCTATCAAATTCATTAAAATTATCCCAGTTTGCCCATTTTGGTACAATATTTGAATTAGCAATTAAAACGCGAGGAGAATGTCTGTGTGTTTTGAAAATTCCCACAGGTTTTCCAGATTGAACTAGCAATGTATCATCGCTATTCATTCTTTTTAGACTGCTAATTATTGCATTGTAAGATTTCCAATCCCTTGCAGCCTTTCCCTTACCCCCATAAACAATTAAATTTTCAGGGTCTTCAGCAACATCTATATCTAGGTTATTTTGTATCATCCTAAAAGCAGATTCTATCTGCCAATCTTTGCAACTTAGTTTGTTGCCTCTAGGCGAGTATATATTTTTTTTATTCATAATAAATTAATTTATTGAATAATTATTTATATAATTCATTTTTTATTGAACGAAAATATCTTGGGTTATGTGACATTACATTATAAGAAAAGAAAGCAAAATCATTTATTGATGCAATTTTCGAATACTTAATTTTGTTTACAACTTGATCAGATGTTTGATTGTATGTGGCTAATCCCATAACAATTTTATTTCTATACTTTAATGGCAGGTTTCTAAATAAAATATTAATATTGTTTGAAAATACTTTTAAATCAGGGCTATAATTCATTATCATTGCTTTGTCCAAATAACCTGCTGCTAACCATACATCCCACTCTTGATAATATCTCTGCTTTGCTTCATTGAGATTAGGTTTTACTGCTGCAGAGAATTCTATATCAAATCCTAATTCAGTAATTAGATTTTTAGTTTTTCTGACAAGATCGGTTATTGAATTTCTTTTAATTTGAGTCCATTTACTACCACTATCAGAGTATTTGATGATATTATTATCTATATCAGAATAAACATAAGAATTCTTACCGTAATCAGAGTCATGAAATCTAATATAATCTAAATGCAATCCATCTATTTCATAATTTAATAAAAGCTCTTTAAATACATTTAATAAATGTTTATTAACACTCGGATGGTCTGGAGACAAATAAAGCCCTTCATAAGAATTGTTTTTAGAACCGACTTTTTTAAGCTCGCTTGCAATATTTGGTAAGGAAAATTTATTATGATCTAACCATTCGGGATTGGTTAATAAAATATGATCTTTTTGAAATGGTAGTTTTTTTGAGGACCAAAGTAAATAAGTATTTAACCAAACATGAACTTTTATACCTTTGTCTTTAGCTGAGTTTAAAGTATATAATAAGGGATCAAATTCTTTATTCTTTATCAAGTTTGATTTAGAAACAATTTTAGAATTGTAATATGCGTCACCTCTTCCTCGCACTTGAACTATTATATTATTGATTCTATTTAAAGTGGCAAATTGAATCATTTCATCTATATTTTTTTCAGCTATTAGGGCAGTTCTTACTACCCACAAATATCTGTTATTTTTTTGTTGAAGAGTATTTGCATTTATGATTTTAGAGAAAAAAAATAGGGCAACAAAAAAAGCTGCCCTATTAATATTTAGAGAAAATGCAGACAAAAGATTATTCTTTATCTTTTTCCACTTCATTTTGATTTGAACTATCTAAATCAACAAACTCAATGTAAGATACAGATGCTCGATCATTGTTTCTGTATCCTAACTTTATAATTCTAGTGTAGCCACCATTTCTATTGATAAAATTTGGTGATATCTCATGAACTAGCTTATGAACAATTTCTTTTGATTTTAGGCTTTTAGATATTTGCCTAATAGAATTAAAGTCGCCTTTTCTTGCTTTAGTTATCAATGGTTCAATGTACATTCTTAAAGCTTTTGCTCTTGCATCAGTTGTTTTAATTTTACCATGCTCAATTAGATTATTAGCTAGATTCATTAGCATAGATTTTCTATGCGAGGGATTAACACCTAACTTTTTACCTTTTTTTCTGTGTCTCATAAGTTTACACTAAACTTCTAATTTTAAATATTTATCAACGTCCATGCCAAATGAAATACCCATTTCATCTAATTTTTCAACTAGCTCTGTTAATGATTTTCTGCCAAAATTTTTATATTTCAGCATTTCGTTTTCTTCTTTACTTACTAATTCATAAATAAACTTTATTCCAGCAGCTTGCAAACAGTTATGACTACGGACAGATAATTCCATTTCATCAATTGTCAAATTCAGAAGATTTCTAATATTAATAATTTCTTCACTTATTTTTTCAGTTACTTCAAGAACTTCAGGATTTGCAATTGCTTCAACTAACTGCAAATGTTTAATCAAAACGGTTGCTGAGTGACTGATTGCATCTTTAGGAGTTATTGATCCATCTGTTGTAACTTCAATGTTTAATATTTCGATTGGATCTTTTGCGCCTGGAACAGGCTGAACATCAAAAGTTACTTTGGTCACTGGATTGAAAATACTGTCAATTGCAAGAGTGCCAATAGGTGCGTTGGGAAGTTCATTTTCTTCAGAGGGTAAATAGCCTTTTCCTACGCCAATTCGCAGCTCTATCTCAAGCGAACCTTTTGAATTGATCTCTGTTATATAATGATCAGTGTTTAAAACTTCAAATTGGTCCGTAGCATTTTGAATATCTTGACCCGTGAAAATTTTTTTACCTTTAAGCTTTATTTTAACATTATCGACATCAGAATCGGATAACTTAAAACGAACTCCTTTTAAATTTTGAATTATATCAGACATATCGTCTTTTATGCCACTGATTGTTGAAAATTCATGTAAAACACCTTCAACTTTGACATTTGTTATAGCTGCACCAGGCAAAGTTGTCATTAAAACTCTTCTCAAAGCATTGCCAACAGTTACTCCATAACCTCTTTCTAGTGGCTGTATTATAAATTTACCATATGTATTGGTAAGTGACTTTTCATCAGTTTTTACTTTAACTTCGTATTCTTTTTTTGCCATTATGTTTGCCTTTTATTATTTTGAATATAATTCTACTATAAGTTGTTCATTAACTACAACTTGCATTTCTTCTCTATCAGGAACAGATAAAAATGTTCCGCTCATATTTGCTTTATCCAACTCAAGCCATGGTAAATCTATGTCGCCTTTAATTCTCTTAATTGAGGAAAGTATTATATCCATTTTTTTTGACTTATCACGAACTCTAATTACGTCGCCGGGATTTAGAGATGCGGATGGATAATTACATTTTTTATTATTTAATAAAAAATGACAATGTGAAACTAATTGTCTTGCTTGTGATCTTGTTGAGGCAAATCCTAATCTATAAACTACATTATCAAGTCTCTTTTCTAATAGCTTTAGAAGGTTAGAGCCAGTTTCCCCATTCATTTTTTCTGCTTTATGAAAATAATTTCTAAATTGCTTTTCAAGAACGCCATACATGGCTTTTGTTTTTTGCTTTTCCTTTAACTGTAGACCATAGTTTGAAAGTCTTTTTCTTCTAGTTGGACCATGCTGGCCTGGTGTATAAGGTTTCTTATTTAATAAATTATCAAATTTTGGATTTCCAAAAATGTTTTCACCAAATTTTCTAACTAATTTTCCTTTTGATATTTTTGATTTTGACATAAAGTAACCTATTATACCCTTCTTCTCTTAGGTGGTCTGCAACCATTGTGAGGCAGAGGCGTTACATCCAGTATTGATGTTATCTGTAAACCTGCTACAGCAAGCGCCCTGATGGCTGACTCTCGGCCAGATCCAGGTCCCTTAACTCTAACTTCAACAGTTTGAACACCCATTTGCACCGCTGACAAACCAACCTTTTCAGCAGCTTGTGTTGCAGCAAAGGCTGTACTTTTTCGCGACCCCTTAAAGCCGCTATTACCTGCAGTTGACCATGTTAAAACATTTCCAAACTTATCGGAAATTGTTATGTGGGTATTGTTAAAAGTAGCTTTAATATGAGCAATACCTTGAGGGCTAATCGAAGTTTTTTTCTTTTTCTTTTTTTTATCTTTTAATTGTTTTGCCAAAACGTTTAACCTTTCTTGCCTAGACCAATTGTTCTTCTTTTACCTTTTCTAGTTCTTGAATTTGTTTTTGTTCTTTGACCATTAACAGGCAAACTTCTTCTATGTCGCAAACCTTGATAACATCCAATATCCCTTTTCCTTTTGATATTCATTGAAACTTGAGTTCTACCCTCACCCTCAATCAAAAGGTTTAATTCAGAAATTACGTTCCTAATAGTTACAACCTGTTTATCGGTTAAATCTTTTACTCTTAAATCTTGACTTAATTTAGCTTTGTCACAAATAAATTTTGCCTTTGTTAAGCCTATCCCATATATGTAAGACAAAGAATATGGTAATTTTTTGTCTCTGGGAATGTCAACTCCTGCAATTCTAGCCATAAAATTAATCCTAACCTTGTCTTTGTTTATGTTTCGGGTTTTGGCATATAACCATTACTACACCCTTACGCTTAATTATTTTGCACTTGGCACATATTTTTTTTACTGAAGCTCTCACTTTCATATCTACTTGTTCCTATAGGTTATCCTTCCTCTGGTAAGATCGTATGGAGAAATTTCTAATTTTACAATATCGCCCGGCAATATCTTAATGAAATGCATTCTCATTTTTCCACTCACATGAGCTAAGACCTCATGTTTATCATCACCTATTTCTACTTCTACTCTAAACATTGCATTAGGCAGTGTTTCTTTAATTACACCTTCAACTTGTATTGCTTGTTCTTTGGCCATTAAGCTTTTGCCTTACTTAAAACTAATGGTCCACCTGCTGTAACAGCTATTGTATGTTCAAAATGAGCTGAAAAGGTACCGTCAAGAGTTCTAATTGTCCAGCCATCATCGTCAGTTTTTACTTCCTTATTCCCTAAGTTTATCATTGGCTCTATGGCTAAACACATACCTTCCTTAATTTCATGTCCTTGCTTAGGAGGTCCGTAATTTGGGACTTGAGGCTCTTCATGCAAATTTTTCCCAATTCCATGGCCGACTAAGTCCCTTACTACTGAAAATCCATTTTTTTCTGCATGCATTTGAATAGCATGTCCAATATCTGATACATAATTTCCAATTACAGCTTGAGAAATACCTATTTCAAGTGACTCTTTGGTAATCTGTACGAGTTTTTGAACATTTAAATCAACATCTCCAACAAAAAAAGTTTTAGCATGATCTCCATAAAACCCATTTTTAAACGCGCCGCAATCTATACTCACAATTTGACCATCTTTTAGAATTCTTTCGTTAGGTATTCCATGCACTACTTCATCATCAACTGAAACGCAAAGTGTTGCAGGGAATCCCATATAGCCTTTAAAAGCAGGCTTTGCATTTCTCGACAAAATATATTTTTCAGCAAAACTATCCAAATCAGAAATTTTTACACCTGGCTTAATTTTTTTTTCAATCAAATTTAGAGTGTCCGCTACAATTTGACAGCTTTCAGAGAGCAAACTTATTTCATGTTTATTTTTTAGAAAAATCATTATTATCTTCGTTTTCTTCCTTTGATCTTACCTTTAGATAAAAACCCATCGTAGTGACGATTCATTAAATGTGACTCAATTTGCTGTAAAGTATCAAGAGCAACCCCAACTATAATGAGCAAACTTGTACCGCCAAAGAAGGAAGCTAAATCATAACTTACATCCATAGATTTCATTATTATGTATGGTAGAATAGCTACAAATGCTAGAGCAATCGAGCCAGGCAATGTTACTTTAGACAAAATATTATCGATGTATTCAGCGGTTTTTTTTCCTGGTCTAACTCCTGGAATAAATCCGCCATGTTGTTTCATTTGCTGTGATACTTGATTGGGATCAAATGCAATTGCAGTGTAAAAATATGTGAAAAAAACAATCATAAGACCAAAAATTAACCAATAAAAGGGGTGATCAAAGGAAAACCATCGCATTACACCCTGCATGAAAACGTTTTCGCTAAAAAATGTAGCGATAGTACTTGGAATAAACATTATGGATTGGGCAAAAATGATAGGCATAACACCGGCAGTATTAACTTTAAGAGGTATATGAGTAGACTGACCTCCATAAACTTTTCTACCAACAACTCTTTTTGCATAAGATACAGGTATTTTTCTAGTGCCTTGAGTAAGCAAAATTACAAAGGCAATAACAACAAACATTATTCCAAGCAAAAGTACTTCTTGTAAGATATTTCTAACTCCTTCATTTACAAGCGCTACTTCACCTACAATCACATTGGGAAGACGTGATACTATACCTATCATTATAATAAGAGAAATTCCATTGCCAATTCCTCTTTCAGTAATTCTTTCCCCTAACCACATCAAAAGTATGACACCTGTAACTAAACAAATTGTACCTGTAAAAATAAATCCAATCCCAGGATTAATTACCACTGATTGACCATTTGATGACATGGAAGGTAAAAAAACAGCAACAATTCCATATGACTGCATTGCTGCGATCAAAACAGTTAAATATCTAGTTAATTGTGTAATTTTTTTTCTTCCAGATTCACCTTCTTTTTGAAGTCTTTGAAAAAAAGGTACAACCGTTCCCATAAGCTGGATAATTATTGATGCTGAGATATATGGCATAATACCCAATGCAAATATTGTAGCCTTTTCAAATGCACCACCAGCAAACAAATTGTATAAACCTAACAGCGTATTTTGATAGTTTTGAAAAGCTGCAGATAATACCTCAGTATCTATTCCTGGGATAGGTATATGAGCACCTAGCCTAACAGTTATTAGAACGCCTAGAGTAAACAAAACGCGGTTTTTTAACTCTGGAATAACAAATATGTTTTTTATTTTATTTATCATTTAATTTTGTACAGCCTGACCACCATTTTTTTCAATTTTTTCAATAGCAGATTTACTAAAAGCACTAGCAACTATGTTTACTTTTTTAGATAATTCCCCGTGGGCTAATATCTTGACAGGTCTTAAGGGATATTTTATAATTCCAAATTTTTTCAATATTGAAGGCGAAATTTCTGGAGAGTCAATTGATTCAATTTGTGATAGATTAACAATTTGAAATTCATTTTTAGTGCGACTGGTAAATCCTCTCTTTGGAACTCTTCTGTGGAGTGGCATTTGACCACCTTCAAACCAAGGACGATGCTTAGATCCAGATCTAGAATGGTACCCTTTTTCGCCTCTTCCTGATGTCCTACCTAACCCAGAACCATGGCCTCTGCCAACCCTTTTTTTGTTTCTTGATGGCTTATTTAGTATTTTTAATGAACCTAATTTCATAATGATTCTTCAACTTTTAATAGATAGTATATTTTATTGACCATACCCCTGATTTGAACTGTATCGTTTTTCACAACTGTATGATTTAATTTTTTTAAACCTAGGGCAGCAAGTGTTTTTTTTGCTTTATCTTTGTAACCTATCGAACTTTTTATTTGAGTAATTTTAATAATTTTATTTTTTGTCATGGTTTTAATTGAAAATTTCTTTAATGGTTAATCCTCTTTTATTAGCTATACTGACAGCGTCTTGTAATTCAGATAAACCTTTTATAGTGGCCTTTGAAACGTTCATAGCATTATTAGACCCAAAACGTTTTGTTAAAATATTTTTAATGCCAGCTTGCTCCATCACTGCACGTACTGCAGCGCCAGCAATTACCCCTGTTCCAGGAGCGGCAGGTTTCAACATCACTTTGCTTGCGCTATACCTCGAAATTATTTTATGAGGAATAGTTCCATTGATTAAATGTATTTTAATTATGTTCTGTTTAGCATTTTCCTTAGCTTTATTAATTGCAGACATTACTTCACCTGCTTTTCCCTGACCTAAGCCAACATGTCCTTTGCCATCACCCACAACGACTAAAGCGCCAAATCTAAAATTTTTACCTCTAGAAGTAACTTTTGCTACTCTTGTAACTCTTATAACAGTTTCTTCTTTTAAATCTAATTCTGCTGGATTTATCATAAAGTACCCTTTAAAACTTTAAGCCATTTTTTCTTGCTGATTCAGCAAGTGCTTTCACTCTACCATGATATGGAAAACCATTTCTATCAAAGACTATTTTTGATATTTTTTTGGTTTTTGCATTATCTGCTATCGTTTTTCCAATAAGAACACTAACCTCGGTTTTATTTTTTAACTTCGCAACTTTACTTTTTAAGAGCTTGTCTAATGACGAAGCAGAGGTAATTGTTTTGCCCTTAAAATCATCAACTAGTTGAGCGCTCATGTTTTTGTTTGATCTGAAAACTACTAGACGATGTCTACTAGCATGTCTTACAATATTGCCTTTGCTTCTATTCCTTCTTCTTCTATTTCTAGCTTTTATGGCAGATAATTTTTTCATTAAGATCCAGACCCCCCAACTGTTTTACCTTGCTTAGAAATGACGTACTCATCCTTATATCTAATACCTTTTCCTTTATAAGGCTCCGGCTTTCTAAATGATCTAATTTTTGCAGCAACTTCACCAACTAATTGTTTGTTAATGCCATTAATTGTAATTTCAGTTTTATTGGCAGAGATGATGATTCCTTCAGGTGGTTCAAAATAAATGTCATGTGAATATCCCAACTGCAAAACAATGTATTTACCTTGATTAGAGGCTTGATAGCCAACTCCTCTTATTTCTAATTCCTTGGTAAAACCTTCTTTAGTGCCCTGCACAGCATTAAAAACTAATTGCCTAGTCGTTCCATGAAGGGCTTTGTGAGTTCTTGAATCAGTAGGTCGTTCAATCGTCAGGGTATTGTCTTCGTATTTCATCTTAAGAGATGAGTCATGGCTGACAATTAGACTTCCCTTAGGGCCATCAATAATAACAGAATTTTCTTCAAATTTGACTTTCACGTCACTTGGAATTATTATGGGATTTTTACCTATTCTTGACATTTTATTTTACCAAATATTAAATAAAACTTCTCCGCCAATACCAAATTTACTAGCAGTTCTATTGGATAATACTCCTTTTGATGTTGAAATTATTGAGACACCAAGACCATCAAGAACTCTAGGCATATCTTTACAACCCACAAAAACTCTCCTACCTGGCTTACTTACTCGATCTATTCCAGTAATCACGGATTTACCATTATGGCTATATTTTAGGAAAATCCTAATTGAATTTTTTTGGCCATCTTTAATAAATATAAAATCCTCAATATATTTTTCAGACTTTAATACAAAAGCAATTCTTTTTTTAAGAATTGACGATGGAATATCTACAAAACGCTTATCAACAGAGTTAGCGTTCCGTATTCTAGTGATCATATCTGCGATTGGGTCTGTCATGCTCATTTTAGTTTATCTCCTACCAGCTAGCTTTTGTAACACCAGGAATATCTCCTTTCAATGCCATTTCTCTAAAACATATTCTGCATAAACCAAATTTTCTCATATATCCATCGGGTCTGCCACAATTAAAACACCTATTATAACCTCTTGATGAAAACTTGGGTGTTTTTTTTGATTTTACTATTAAGGATTTACGTGCCAAAACTAAGCCTCCAATAATTCTTTGTTTGTATTTGATTTTTGCCTTAAGGGAAGGCCTAAGTAATGCAAAAGCCAATAAGCTTCATCATCTAACGTAGCGGTGGTTGATATGTTAATATCCATACCTCTTACGCTATCTATTTTATCATAATTTATTTCAGTAAAAATGATTTGTTCTTTGATGCCAAAAGAATAATTACCTCTCTTGTCAAAAGATTTAAAGGACAATCCTCTAAAGTCCCTTGTTCTTGGTAAAGCTATAGATATTAATCTTTCAAGAAAGTCATACATTCTATCACCCCGTATCGTGACCTTGCATCCAACAGGAAATCCTTTTCTAATTTTAAAATTTGATATATCTTTCTTTGATTTAGTGGTAACAGGTTTTTGACCTGAGATTAAGGTCATTTCATTTACTGCGCTTTCAAGTTTTTTTGGATTATCCTTTGCGTCACCGATACCCATATTAATGGTAATATGAGATATTTTCGGGACTTGCATAGGATTCTTGTAATTAAACTTAGATATCATTTTTGGTATTATGATATCTTTGTATTTTGTTTTTAAGCTTTGTCTCATTATTAATTTTAATTTATTTGGGTACCGGTTTTATTTGATATTCTGACTTTAGAACCATCTTTTAGAATTTTATAGTTTATTCTTGTGGGCTTGCCACTTGCAACCAGCATAACATTAGAAACGTGAATAGATCCTTCTTTTTCAACAACGCCGCCTTTAGGGTTTTCTTGAGTAGGCCTAGTATGTTTTTTTATAATGTTTATTCCCTCAATAATAATTCTATTTTTTTTAGGGATTACATATAGTACTTTTCCTTCCTTGCCTTTGTGGTTACCACTAATAACTCTAACATTCATTCCCTTTGCTATATTCATTTAAATTACCTCAGGAGCCATAGAAACTATTTTCATAAAACCACTGTCTCTAAGCTCTCTAGCTATTGGACCTAAAACTCTTGTTCCCCTAGGCTCGCCTGCAGAATTAAGCAATACAGCAGCATTATCATCAAATCTAATATATGATCCATCTTTTCTTCTAACTTCTTTTCTAGTTCTAACAATAACGGCTCTACTCACCTGACCTTTTTTTACGGTACCGTCTGGGATTGCATTTTTTACAGTTACAACAACCACATCTCCCAATGAAGCATATCTTCGCTTACTACCCCCAAGAACTTTAAAACAAAGAACTTCTCTTGCGCCCGAATTGTCAGCTACTTTTAATCTGGTTTCTTGTTGAATCATCTAATTATCCAATTTTTATTGATTCTCTAACTATTTCTATAACACGCCATCTTTTGTTTTTACTTTTCGGTCTCATTGAAGCAATTTTAACAATATCGCCTTCTTTTAGAGAAAACTTGTCACAATCAGCAAAAAATTTGGAGAATTTTTTAACATATTTTTTATATACAGGATGTGGAATCTTGCGCTCAACTCTAACAGAAACGGTTTTATTCATCTTATCACTTACAACTTCTCCAATAATAATTTGCCTTCTTCCTCTAGTCATTTGAAGCATTATCTCCTCTTAAACCTAATTTAAATTCATTAAGTAATGTTTTTAGTTGTGCAATTTCTTTCTTTAAAAATTTAATTTCTAGAGGGTTTTCTATTTGTTGCATAGACTTTTGAAACCTTAAAGCTCTAAGCTTTTCATAATGTTCTGTTAGCTTTAATTCAGCTGAATTCATATCTAAATCTAATAGCTCTCTTTTTTTAATCACAATTCTCTTCTTTCAACTATTTTAGTTTTGATTGGAAGTTTATGTGATGCATTATGAAATGCTGCTTCGGCACCTTTTCGATCTACACCTTCAACTTCAAAAAGAATTCTCCCTGGCTTGATAACAGCTACCCAATATTCTGGAGAACCTTTTCCCTTTCCCATTCTCGTTTCAGCGGGTTTTTTTGTAATGGGTTTGTCTGGAAAAATTCTAATCCACATTCTCCCAATTTTTCTAACAACTCTCGTAATTGAGATTCTACATGCTTCAATTTGTCTGCTTGTAATCCACCCTGGTTCGATTGCTTTTAAACCGAAGGTACCAAAAGCTACATAATCACCACCTTTTGTCATTCCCTTTAAATTGCCTCTATGATGTCTTCTGTATTTTGTTTTTTTTGGTTCTAACATAATTACTTATTTTTTGATTTTTGTTTTTTCCCCATTACAAATCCATACTTTGATACCTAAGATTCCATATTGAGTGTGAGCTTCTGTAAGAACGTAGTCAATATCAGCTCTCAGTGTATGCAAGGGAACTCTCCCTTGAGAAAATTTTTCACTTCTAGCTATTTCTGCTCCTCCTAATCTACCGGCAATATTAATTCTAATACCTTCTGCCCCCATCCGCATTGTAGATTGGATAACTTTATTTACCACTCTACGATAGGAAACTTTTTTTTGCAGTTGATGTGCTATATTTGAACCCACAAGAGCAGCATCTAACTCTGGTCGCTTAATTTCCGAAATGTTTACCTGAACATTCATCTTGCTAGCATCTTTTGTGTCGGAATTATTTGTTAGTTGTCTGATTTCATTTTTAAGCCTATTAACCTCTTCACCGCCTTTGCCAATAACAATTCCTGGTCTTGCTGTAAAAATTGTCACGGTGACTGTTTTAGAGGTTCTGCTAATTTCTATTTTAGAAATACCTCCATTAGGTAACCTTGCAAGAAGATATTTTCTTATTTTAACATCTTCTTCTAATCCTTTAGCAAATGATTCACCTGCAAACCATGTTGACTTCCAATTTTTATTTATTTGAAGTCTAAAGCCTACTGGATGTGTTTTTTGTCCCAATTATTATCCTTTAATTTATTTCAGAAATTATAATAGTAATGTGTGAAGTAGGTTTGTTAAGTCTAGAAATTCTACCCATAGATGCAGCTCTAAATCTTTTTACATGTGGACCTCCATCGGCAAAACATTCCTTAACTAATAACTTACTTAATTCTAAATCGCTGGTTTCGTTTTTTATCTTAAAGTTTGAAACAGCAGATAAAACAATTTTTTCAATAGCAGAAGAAGCCTTTGATTTGGAAAAACGAAGATGATTTAACACTTTATCTATGGACTTACCCCTAATTGAATTCAATTCAATTCGAACTTTTCTAGGAGATTGTCTAAAATGCTTTAAAACCGCTTTTGCCTGCATCTTATTTATTTCCTATCTCCTGAGTGAAGTCTAAAGGTTCTGGTTGGAGAGAATTCGCCCAATTTATGACCAACCATATTTTCATTAATAAAAACAGGAATAAATTTATTGCCATTATGAACTGCAAAGGTATGTCCAACGAATTCAGGGGTGATCATTGATCTTCTGGACCATGTTTTGATAACATTTTTTTTACCATTCTTGTTCATCTTCTCAATCTTTTTGATAAGTTTTGAATCGACGAATGGACCTTTTTTTATCGATCTTGACAAATTTATTTTCTCCTTTTGACTATTAGATTATTAGATTTTTTATTTTTCTTTCTTGTTTTAAAACCTTTTG